>ENA-OPDD01001456-OPDD01001456.1-human-gut-metagenome-genome-assembly--contig:-NODE-1456-length-16002-cov-2.085471_pt1 | contig 16002 bp, 8 predicted proteins | sample MGYA00241574_ERZ501499 | MGnify/ENA primary metagenome ERZ501499 (study PRJEB25962, sample SAMEA2042576) | human gut metagenome | biome: human gut; feature: human-associated habitat; material: faeces...
TCAGTTATATTTATTGTCCATACATTCGGTTCTGTTTCCGACTGCTCACCCGTAAAGTTTTTGCCGTCCGTGCCTGTCATTTTTACATTTTCCGCACTAAGATAACCATCGCTGAGCTGCGGTGCGGTTATAAAGCGTATAGCCTTCGCATTTGTGGGTAGCTTGCCGTCAGCGTCAAGCGTAATTGTATTGCCGCTTCCGTCGAGTATTTCAGTTTCTCTTGCAACAATCGTTTTACTCCCCATAGCTGCACGGCACAAGCATATGTACGGACTGCTTACAGCCTCGCCCGCAAGATTTGTAATAAGTGAATTATCCTTTAGCTTTAAAATATAAAATTCATTGTTGCTAGTAATATCCAGTCCACTTACGTTCATTCCGTTATTGCTCTTCCAGCCGACCTTTGATTTAGCAGGAGTTCCTGCTTTTAAAAGCAGAGGATTGTCTACCGCATCATATTTTGTAAGCGTATAATACTCATTGTCGTCTGAAAGCTCAGTCTGTGACGCCGTAATTTTATTTATTGCCCTTGGATAACCTGACGGCTTGCAATCGGGGTCATATTTCGCCGTGTCCGTATATTCTATACTTGCGACTTGAGTATTTGCTCCTATCCAGCCTACAAGCGGCAAATCCGTCTTACCCTCACTGCGAACAGTCAGATTGTCTATAACGCATTCAGAGTTTTTTACCGGAGCATTAAAACGCCAGTACAGCTTACTGTTCATCATATTTTGCATCTTTGTTTTATCTTCGTCTGTAAACTTATATTCCAACAATTCGTTGGTTTTTACATTCATTAAAGGTTCACCGTCAAGATAATATTTAGCCGTCATTATACCATTGCTGTCATTGTATGAAATAGAAATCTGAATTTGATATTTTTTATTTAGATCATACGTTTTTCCTGTTGAAACCATTGCGCTGTTAGGGTCGGATTTTGTTCCGGCAACTTCGTCAACCTTCGTGTTTGCACCAACAAGGTTATAGTCATAGCCATACACGGTGCCATCTTTAAATCTTACACCGTGAAACAAATCATTATCACCCGCATTTGGATTTGTTGTACCCTCTGCGCTGCTTCTTATAGCAAAATAAAAGTTTCCGTCAGTCAAAACCATAAAATCATACGATAATACCATTGAACCCTTTGAAAAATCAAATTGGGGCATTTTCTGTGTAACAGCTCCATTCATTTCGTCAATAGGCATAACTCCATTTCCTGATGATGTAAATTTTATGGCATAATCGCTCGTTTCCTCATTTACAGTATAGCGTCCCACTGTTCCGCCCCACCATCTTGCAAAACCGCCTGACTTCTGAGTTCCCTCAGGTAAATCGTTAAAATCCTGACACCAGTAGTAGTTGTAGTCTGTTTCAGTTCCTCCGCTTTGAACTGCCGCAGCCGAGGCAACAGTACCGAATATCAGACAAAAAGCCGTTAAAGCCGATGTCAATTTCAAAAAAGTCTTTTTCATTTTCTCTCTCCTCTCTTTTTTTCTATTCCCTTATATACAATCTCTTGAACTTAGTGCTGTCCTTTGTTCCGACAATACCCTCGCCGTAGGTCATATAGCCCACACGTCCGACGCCGTCGTTTTCATTGATTACCATAGAGAATTTCAGTTCCGTTCCCGGCTGAATTTCCTGCAATTCGGGCATTAATGACTTCCAAGGCACACGCAGCTCATAATATGTATGCAGTCCCTCTCGTACTATAGCAAGCTCGCTGTCGGATATACTTGTATAATCTCCATCACCTGTAAAGGTTGTTTTATGTCGGTATATCGTAGGCTTATCGTCTAAAAGGCACATTGCAAATTCCTCAAACTCACTCTTTGCAAGCTTGTCCTCAGGGTCATATACAAGTGCAAGCTGAATACTGTCCATACTCCAGCAGTTTACAGGCGTGCAGCCACTTGCAAAATGAATATTATCCGTTACATCTGCATAAAAATATAAATTATCCTTATCCCATTTAACCGCAGCCTGACAGCTTAAATCATCAGGACCTGCATATGTGCTTCCCAGCGATAATAAGCTCTTAAACTGGTCATTTCTGTTAAGCGTCATAAAACCATCCGTCCATTCATTACCCTTGCCGTCTATAACAATAGGACTGATTGCCTTCTGTGCAGCAGCAAAATTATAGTTTTTGCTGATATAAGAGCCAAGTCCGCTTTCCTCGTCTACAACAAACGCAGTTTCAACCTGTGTTTCGTCCGCAGTTAATCCTACAGGCAAACGCAACTTTAATTCTTTTGTTTCATTTGGAAGCAAGGTAACCTTGGTATCGGGTACTTTTTTATGCCATTCATTTGGAGAAATCAGCGTAAGTCGTCCTTTTACTATATCATTTCCGGTATTTGTAATGCTGCATCGCATTTCCCAGCCATCTGAAACCGCAGTAAGAGCAGATTCAAGCTGAACAGGTTCCTGATAGGTTAAATAAATATATCCGTTATACCATACCTTGTTTTCTCCCGTAATCAGCAGACGAACTCTCTCTGTTCCGGACACCGCTTTGCCTGCGGAAATTGTAAGCTTCCCTTCTTGGGAATTTATAGTTCCTGACCCTTTTATCCTAACTTCACTGCCTTCTAAAGCATCGGCAGAAACAGTCACAGGCTTACCACTGTAATTTTTGATTTTTATATCTGCGTCCTTTCCATAAGTTACCGGTATAGCGATCTGTTCGGGATAAACGCCACCCTCAGTACATTCAAATGATGTAAAGTCTCCTTCAATATACTGTACGCGTTTGTTAAGGTCAAAACTGTAAACACCTTTTACCCCACTTATCTCTTCAGCATTTCCATAAGAGTCATAAAGCGTTAGTTTGTCTGTTCCCAGCTTCAGCGTTGCGAGCTGTCCATTCTCCCGATTGGAGTACATTACCCCAAACTGCTTTCCTGTTTTCTTATTCTTGAAGCGCAGAATAATACTCGTGTCATTTAATTTGATTTCATCTATATATTCTGAATCAGCATACATATGGTTCATTTGACTTACCATGAGGTACGCAGGCTTTGCACCGTACGGAACCATATACGGAAGCGGATACGTCAGTCTGTCTCGCATAATTCCGAAATTGCTTTCTCTGTCTGCACGAATGTTTGTGTTCTTATCAAGCAAACAATAGTGATAATATCTGTCAACAATTCCCGTTGATAAAATCAACGGATATGCCTGCGCAATGTATGCGCCCTGCTCTAAATAAGAATTTACGTCCTCGTAGTTGGAGGAATATCCATATTCTGTTATCCAAAGTAGTTTGTCCTCCAATCCATACTTTTTCATCAGTTCTTTTATTTTAACCAAATTTCTGTCTCGAACAGAATAAGTTAAAGGGTCGCCATCCCATTGATAAGGATGAATGGATAAAATATCCATATCCTTCCCTATTCCTGTATCCAGCACTTCGCTAATCCACTCTATCGGTGCACCGGAAGTATTTAATCCGATAACAGGAATATTAGGGTTGACGTCTCTGATTGCCGCCTTAGATACCTCGTACAGCTTGGCATAATCTGATGCGGGACGATTTGAGAGATTAAAGCTATGATTAGGTCCAAGATTATATTCATTCCATATCTCAAACTGGTCAGCCGTATCGCCGAACATATCCGCTACCATACGGCAATAATCTGCCCAGCGGCAAAGTCCTTCTTTTGTATATGGAGGTGTACGCTCTGTTTCAGAAAAAGCATACTGAGCACCCATCCATGAGGCAGAATGAATATTTATATCAATTTCCATTCCGTTATTTTTAAACGCTCTGAAAAGCGACTTAAACGCCATAGGTATTCCCACTCCCGTTGGCTCATAATTATTCGCACTTCGGCGAAAATTATTATAATACAGCATCATTCGCACATTGCGTATCCCAATTTTCCGCGTCAGCTCTACAATGCGTTCATCTTCCGGATTTGTAAGTGCAATTTGAATACCCATATGCTTATTCACAAAATCATCGCTTTCATGCCGTACATAGGAAAATTCAGTTCCGCAATGGCTGTAAAGCTTTTTCTCTGTATCACGTGCCTCAATATCTACGCGGTAAATCCCGTATTTATCAACTTTGAATTTATGTGTAACCTTCTGTTTATCAAGTGGCTCAACACTGACTGTATCCTCTGCCGTATCAATGAGCGTACCGTATTCATCGCGTATCGTCCATTCAATATCAAGGTCATATCCACCGTCCGCCTGAGAGTGAACAGGATATATTGTATTATCAATATTCGCGCTAAGCTCTATTTCCTCGCCCTGAAAAAATATATTACCTATATGCTTTTCCGTATCAGCAGTAATATTTATACGGCTTACGGTATCTAAACGGTATAGTCTGATTGCTGAAATCGTAACCTCTCCGCCTCTTGAATATCCCATAGATTTACTATAAATCCCTACACGGAAATCGTATCCGTCCAACTCATTCGCAAACCTCGGATTTGGCAAAAACCACTGATAATTACGCCAAACCTTGGTATCGTTAAAAATTATATACTCACGCTCTCCTGCGTTAACCGAGGCATTAAGCGGTGTGTTTGCGCTCATTTCCCCTGCTTCTTGTCGGATAATCGGCTGGTACTTCATACTGTCATACTCAATTGTCAGACTTGAACGTCCTTCATCATAGTATTCAACAGCCACAGCATAGCTTTGACCGTCCGTAACCGAGTGCGCAATAGAATCATCGATATCCACATTGATATATCGTGCATTATTGCCCTTATTCGGCGTAATAACCCAACCTTGCTTTCCTAGATAATTCTTAACTGTAATCTCTGACGAATCATCGCCTATTTCCGCCGTCATACCAACTAGTTCAGGCTTGTCGCCGAATATAGCATGAGCAACCTCAATGCCGCCCTCTATACCCTGCTGCCAACCCTGATTTAAGGAAGATGTGGGAGAATAGTCATTCTCATGAGCCATGCACAGATTGTTTGTACAAAACACAAACAGAATAGCCGTGGTCAAAAACAGTATTCCTATTCTTCTCATTCAATCACCTTATCCTTTCACTGCACCAATCATAACGCCTTTTGTAAAGTACTTCTGTACAAAAGGATACATAATCATAACAGGAAGAGTGCTGACAACAATGAGTGAATATTTCAAAACATCCGCCAAGCCCTGTTTGGAAGTCATAGTATCAAAATCAGTAGTCATTGCCGTATCAATCTGATTTGCCAGCAAAATATTTCTCAGCACAATCTGGAGCGGATTTAACTTTGCATCCGTAATATACAGAAATGCGTTAAAATAAGAATTCCAATGTGCTACGGCATAATAAAGGGTTATAACCGCAATTACGGGCTTTGAGAGCGGAAGCAGTATTTTCCAGAAATATGCTATATCGTCACATCCGTCTACTCTTGCCGCCTCCAAAAGTTCGCTCGGTATGCTGTTTTCCATAAATGTCCTTGCAATCATAAGATTATATACCGACATTGCCGTAGGCAAAATCATTGCCAGCGGTGAATTCATAAGACCTAATTTATTTACAACCATATATGTAGGTATCATACCGCCCGAAAAAATCATTGTAAATGTGAAAATAAAACTCCACATTCTTCTGTACGGCAAATCCTTTCTTGACAGAGGATAAGCCGCTATTAATGTCAGTGCCACATTAAGCATAGTTCCGAACAGAGTGTATAACACTGTATTTCTAAATCCGATAAGCACTTCATTTGTCTGAAATACCGCCTTATAGCCCTCCAAGCTAAAGTTAACGGGCAGTAAAAATACACGCCCCGCCATTACTGCCTCTTTAGAGGATAATGACGACGAAACTATAAATATAAGAGGCCAGAGAAGAATTATCAAAATCAACAGGATTACAGCATAAATAACCGCATAAAACAAAGTGTCCTGTTTAGATGTTTTTATACTTTTCTTTGCTTTAACGCTCATAATCTCTTACCTCCTTACCACAGACTTGTATCACCGTACTTATTGGCAAGCCAATTTACGGTCGAAACAAGAATAAAATTAATTATCGAATTAAACATACCTATTGCAGTAGCATACGAATAATTTCCTCCACTTGCCGATATACCCACCTTATACACATAAGTTGAAATAACCTCGCTTAATCTCAGGTTCACATCATTTTGCATAAGATATATTTTTTCGAAGCCCAAATTCATAACCTGACCTGCATTTATAATAAGCAGTAATATAATTGTAGGCATAATTGCAGGAAGGTCAATGCTTATTACACGTCTTAGCCTTGATGCGCCATCCATCTGAGCCGCTTCGTGTAAATCGGGTGATACTGACGAAAGTGCTGCCAGATAGATTATAGAGTCCCATCCCATGTTCTGCCACACACCCGACCAAACATACAGATGTAAAAATGAGGTTGGACTTGAAAGCAGGTCGGGCGCATTTGTACCAAACATCATCTTATAAATATTACCGTACAATCCGACAAACGGATTGAAAAATTGGTTAACCATTCCGACAAGTACCACTACCGAAATAAAGTGCGGAACATATACAATCATCTGCGTAGCTTTTTTAAATCTTTTATTTCTCATGATGTTAATACTCAATGCCAAGAGTATTGGTACAGGAAAACGTGCCACAAGCGAGTACACCGATGTAACCAATGTGTTTTTCAGTACACGTGCGAACTGGTATGAGCTGATAAAATTTTTGAAATGCTTCAATCCAACCCATGGACTTCCCCATACTCCCTTTGCCGCATCAAAATCCTTAAATGCTATTTGCAGTCCCATCATCGGTCCGTAAGCAAAGATAATAATGTACAAAAGAGGAAGAATCAAGAATAAAAACAGCTGCCAATGCTTTTTCAAATTTTCGATTAAGGATGTCCTCTTAATTGTGTGGGTTTGCAAAACTACCTTTGTTGTTTTCATAACGGCATATCCTCCTATTTATTGCATCTGTCATATGCTTTCTGCACAATATCAAGCATTTCATCAACACCTATCGCTTTCATTTCCTTGAGATAGTCCTCCCAACCGCTTTCAATATCCCAGTCTCCGATTATAAACCGTGCTACGCTGTCTTTGCGATAACTTGTAATGTTCTGCTGAATTTCATTGATAGCATTTATTTCATCCTCAGTGTAAATTATTTTTGTTATATATTCCTTAGGTTTCTTATCAAGATAGGATTGCAAATGCTCCGCAATTCTTGTTTCATATATATTGGAGCCACTGTCTACTGTAGCACAAGCAAGCTCATAACTGCGGTATGCGGGAGCGCCCTGCTGCCAATGAGAATTTTGTGGCGAGCCCCATGCTAATACAGGCTTGATTTTCGCCTTATATCCCATACTTTCGAACATGCCATGATCACCCTCTTCCGGTTCAATCCAATCCGTTCCCTTCTTACCAAATCTGTTCCAAATGGACATTTCTTCACTCATCATAATATCCCCTAAACGAAATGCTGCTTCAGGATACTGACAATTTTTTGTGATAAAGAATGAGTTTGTCGGGATACTTGCCGCATATACTGCATATCCCGTACCGTTATCCTGCGTAAGTGGTGCGAGAATATCATATCCTTCCGCTCTATCTGTTGCATTGATAAGATAGGTCGGTGCCATAGAGGTAAAGCAACCCACTTGCACGCCACTTGGGTTTTGTATTGTCTGTCTGGTCTGTGCACCATCAGAAGTAAAAGATGATGGAGAAAGCAAACCCTCTGTACAAAGCTTATTCAAATACTTTAATGCCTCTTTATACTCAGGCTCAACATAAGCCGCTTTAATTTTTCCATTCTCAGGATATAGATAATTGCTTTGAATATCAATTGGTTGGAACGCTGCTGCAATAAAGTCACAGAACCAGTTTTCTCCGCCGCTTGTAGCGCCGATAAACGGAATCTCATCTGCTAATCCGTTACCATTTGGGTCTTTCTCCTTAAACGCCTTTAAAACATTATAAAATTCGTCCAAAGTTTTCGGTTCTGAAAGATTTAGCTTTTCAAGCCACGGCTTGTAAATCCACATACGATATCCCAGCTCGTTTTGCAGGATTTTCTGATAACGCGGTATTACATAGATATTGCCATCAGCCATAGTAATCATATCCTTAAGATTAGTTTCTGCTTTTAAAACATCATTCAAATAATAAGCGGAATTATCATAGTATTGATTCAAAGATTTGATGAAACCTCTTGAACCATATCTCAAAATAGAACTGTCCTCCATAGGAACATTCACAATTATATCCGGCAAATCCTTACCGTCTGCTGCAATCATCAGTTCTACCTTTTGCTTTGCCTCTGCGACAGTTGACGGCAGATAAACAAATTCAATATCACAATTCATTTTTTCTTCAAGTGCTTTGGTATAAAGATTTTCGTCATAATCTGTAACTAATGCATCTTTGGGAATACCTACTGTCAGAGTAATTTTTTCTTTGCAAACAGGAAATTCTCCCGGTGGATTAAGATTTTCGTCCATCACATAAGCTTCGTTCGTTGTTGTAGCAACATTCTTTTTCTCTCCGCAGCCGCTAAGAACCGTAGCTCCGAGAGTGCAAATCAATAAAAATGATAGCAATTTACAAATCTTTTTCATAATTCTCCATCCTTTCATAAATGAAAATTTGTTATTTATCTTACTTATTCACCGCCGAGAGGTCCGAACGAATAACCGTTGTTAAGCGGTTTCATTTCGTGCAATTTCCACACAAACAGTTTAATTGTATATCTCTCCGTAGGAATAGGTGTAAAATCAAGGTTTAATTTATAATTACCGTTTTCTGTAATTTCCATAATTTTTGCCGTGACAAGCTGTCTGTCTGAATTATAGACAGCGGCTAAAACGCGCTCGCCGCCCTCAAATTTTTCCAGTGCAATGTCTGCCGAAACCTCTGCTCCGTTTTCTGTCAGTTTTGCCGACTGTTCGGGTGTCGAACTTACTGTCGGAGTTGCCGTTGGCTCTGTTATCGGTCCTGCTGTCGGGCTTGTCGTTGGACTTGCCGTCGGGCTTGCCGTTGGTGTCGGAGTTACTTCAGCTATCTGTGAAAATTCAATGACGGTTTCCGCATCTTTAATATTGTAAATTCCGTTTTCTGTCTGCTGTCCGTTGCAGAATGCTATTTTCCCTTCCTCTGCTGTCAGATCAAGCGCTCCTATAGTATTATTGTCCAATATAGCAGTACCGCCATTTCCGGCCTTTACCAAATAATCATTATACGGCTTAAAAGTACCGCTCCAGCCGCTTACATCTCCTATTTTATCCTTCCATTTATCATAAGTACCATCAGCAAAAATCAAATACGAGTTTTCTGTTGTTAAATTGCTTGATGCACGGCTGGCAGCAAAAATTCCCGAATTGTCCTTGTTCCCGCTGCTTAAGCCCTCGCCTGTAATCAGACGTGCATCACCGCCAACCCAAACGGCAGTTGTGCCGTCAACATGAAAATTTGAATTCCATGAACCTGACCAATCATTATAGCAGCCGCCGTAAATGCGTCGTGTCACCTGTCCGCCTGATACGGCAATACGAGTATTTCCTGTCATAGTCTGACTCATTGAGCCACCGAATATTCCTTCAACGCTTCCACCGCTCATATTTATGTAAGTATCGCCTTCATATACTGTAGTTTTATCCACAGTACCGCCATACACATTCATAACTCTGCCACCGTCAATACTTATGTGTGTAGCTCCGCCTTTTATGTCCGTTCCTTTTCCCGAACCGCCACCGACTACATACGCAATCGCCGCATTATCCTTAATTGTTATATAGGTTTCTCCTGCTACTTCGGAACCGCTGTACGCACCTCCACCGAACACTCTTGAATCATAATAATTTTGCGAGCTGTCCTCTACGGAATATTCACTGTTTACCGTGCCTCCGATTACAATATGAGTATCGCCGTTTACAGGAGAATTCCAGCCACCGCCGTAAATGCGACGATAACGTCCGCTAAGAAGTGTCAAATCGGTACTCTCTGCAGTATTCCCAATCGAATTGCCTCCAAGAATATCAATTGGCTCTGTCATGGTCAGACCTTCACCCATTACAAGAGAATTTCCGCAGGCAAATATTCGGTTCGCCTTTTCATCCATGCTCGCTGCAGCCTTTGTAACAAACTTCAATTTTTCAAATTTTACCGGACCGCAAATCCTTAAAGATACGATTTCAGTTAAGTCAATACCTCCCTCAGTAACTCCCGTAATCGGATTTTGTCCTGTTACGGTCAGACTTTTTGAGGTATCCCAGCTTGAAACACGAACTGTGTCAAGCAATACTATTGTATCTCCGTCCTCCACAAGTTCAAATGCCTTTTGCATTGTGTTTACAGGCGAAGCTGCGCTTCCCGTTCCGTCTGAGCTTCCATTCATGCTTGATACATAAAAATATTTTCCCGTATCTGCATTTATCGGCAAATTGGAACGGAAAGTGTCCGTTTCCTGCATTATCGGAAGTTTCAAGCTAAAACTACCATCTGATTTTATTTTTTCCTGTGTTATGTAAGTGATATTCTCAGGAATTGGGTCGACAGCCGTATCATTATTTGACAGTACCATAGCAGTCAGCCATTTCCCTACATTCCTGTCCCCAAATGTGCCTGTGATTTCCAGCATCGCCGCCGATACCGGCAAGCTTCCTGATAATAACATTATCCATGCGACAATCACCGTTCCAATTCTTCTTTTGAGATGTTTTTGTTTCATGTTTTATCGCCTCTTTCCAATCTTGTTTTTCATATTCTAATTATATAAAATTCTAATATAATACGCTATAAGAAAAAACGGAAATTAGTAATAAGATTGCGAAAATTCTAGTTCCTATGCGGTCTGTGACACACAGACGTTAACTTAATATTAACAAATTCAACAAAAATATTATACTTGTTGTATGAAGAAAAATAGGCTGTATTATAAAAGTTGTGATAAATAAAAGCATAACAGCTTCATATCCTGTATAATGGAATTATCACCCAACCATTTAATGAGGAATTTGTTATGCTCTACATAAATTATACTCAAAATATCTTGGGTTTTCAAAGAATTTTAGTAAAAAAAATCACTTCTTCTCACTGTCTTGCTCTCATTGATATTCACAGAGTTCTTGATCTTCTCCCTAACAGAAGCCAAGTATTTTGTAAGCGATATGTAGTAGCAATACACCGATATTACCTTTGCCTTCTTCAAAAACGGCACTCAAGTTATTGACCGTTACCACTTTATCCGTCAAATGGTCTGGGCTTTCGATAAGGTAAGAAAACGGATACAACAAATCTACGGCAAAAAGTACCGCCTTTTATTCAAACACTCAAAACGGCTTCTCATAAAGCGAAATGTCAAGCTTAAGGATTGGAAAAAAGAACGGTCAAATTCTCTGCTTTACATATCTGATGAAATGCTTCAGGCGTACTATCTTAAGGAGCAATTCTATAAAATTATGGATGCCAATGACCGTCAAACAGCAAAGCAACTTATGTCTGACTGGATTTCATCCGCTGAAAGCTGTAATATTGAAGAATATAAGTATTGCGCTAAAACACTGCTGAATTGGCAGACCGAAATACTAAACTCCTTTGACGTCCGCTTATTCAAACAATTTTACCAAAGGCTGTAACAACAAAATCAAGGTCCTCAAGCGTAATGCTTACGGATACCACAATTTTAAAATAAGGTTTCGCAATCGTATCCTGCATATGTTCAGCTACAAAAACGACCTTGCAAAACAAGGTCGTTGATATACATTCATATATGGGTGATTTCCCATTCCACAGATTTCACCACAACTATTGACATAGAAAAAAAACATCCACAAACATTTCTTGTTTGTGGATATCAAAATGGCTCCTCCAGTGCGGAGCCATTTTGAAGGACACTCTTTTGATAGTGTTACTATTTATTTACTTTTACATTAGGTACATTCAAGTAAACGATTACATTTTCTTGATTTACTATTATTTTATTTACTATAAGATACACCAACTCTTTTAAGTAAGGAGCTGACCTCTCTTTTAACATTTTTCTGAAGTTTATCAAAAATAAACCTATTTCTTGTTCAGATAAACTTTTACGTTTTTCTTTTGCCAAATTTTCAATTTGTAATTGAATTTCGGCTTTCTGTTGTTCTAATGATGTAAGTTTCTCTATCAATGTTGAAGAACTGGCTATTGTAATAACGTCTGCAATTCTAAAAAGTTCTTTATCTATATTTCTTACTTCTTTTTTCAGAACCTCTATTTCTGATTGATGAGAATTTTCTACACGTTCCAAACACAATTTATAAATACAATGTTGTTGTTTATGACTGAGATGTGATATATAGTTATCTACAATTTTCAATACATACTCTTCTAACCAATCACGATTTACACAATGATTTTTGCATTTATAGTTAGAATTTCGTTTTCGACAACATATATAGGATAAATACACATTTCCTCTGCTATTGGTTGTTCGCTTGCCGACATAGCTCCCTCCACATTCACCGCATTGAACCTTACCGGAAAGCAAGTATTCTTCTTTAGCACGATTAGTATGGGCATTTTTTCTACTGTTCAAGATTATTTGAACATTGTTCCAATCTTCTTTTGATATAATCTCTGGAATCATATTTTCTACTTTTATTATTTCACTTTCAGGTTTATACTTATGGCGTGAACGTGCTCCAGTAAATTCATCTCTACTTTCCATCTTGTTATAGACAAAAGTTCCTGTATATTTTTCATTTCTCAAAATTTCATACAGTGAATTACGAGTAAACATTCTTTTACGCTTAGTACGATAACCCAATGAATTAATTCCCGCTATAATATCAGTGTATGATTTTCCCTCAAGAAACCACTGATAAATGAGTTTTACACCTTGTGCTTCAAATTCATTTATCTTGTAGAAATTTAATGCGTCCAGTTCATAGCCCAACGGTGGAGTTCCTCCGCAATGTTTTGCTTTCAAGGCATTTTCGGTTAAGCCTTTCATTGTTTCACGAGCCAAATTCTTTGAATAAAACTCTGCCATTGATTCAATGATACCTTCCAGCAAACAACTTTCAGGCGTATCATCAAATTGTTCCGTAGTGCTAATCAGATATTTTTTGTTTTTTCTCAATTCCACACGATATGCTACACTATCCATTCTATTTCTGGCAAACCTGTCTAATTTATGTACTAAGACAAGTTGCCAACCTTTTTGTTTTTTTGAATCAGCTATCATTTGTTGAAATTGTTTTCTTTCATCACTTTTTGCACTCTGTGCCTCATCAGCATAAATTTTATCGATTACAATACTATGCTCATCAGACCATTTTCTTATCAATCTTATTTGTGCATCAATGGATTCTCCACGTTGCATATCAGATGAATATCTTGTATACACAACAGCGTGAAGAACTACAACATTCAACCTTTGCTTAATTTTGTCTAAATAGTTTTCTATCATAATACACGCTCCTTTTTTGTGTGTACATCTGATACTTTCTATAGACCCTACGTTGTTACACTATGGAGTATATCGCAAAACTATTGAATTTGTCAAGTACAAATTCAATAGTTTTTATTTATTCTTGTATTTCCATCAATATTTCCGCTAAAAGTTTAATGATTTTTTCTTCATAAGCCTCTACTTCTTCTGCATTTTCATTTTCTTTTATAATTATAGTTCTTTCTTCTTTCATCTTTGTTTTCTCCTTTGCATTTTTTAGTGAGAATAGTCTAAAATAGACTATTCTCACTTATTCTCAATATTAGTATGTTGATGTTGTATAAGCATCCTCATACATATCTCCGTTTATAATAAAAGTTTTTTCGACAGTTGTACACCATTCCGTACCATCTACACCGCCACCGTAAATATCAAAGGCAATTTTGTGCCTTTTAGGCTCTTCTTTTGTGCCACTTAGCCATAGGTCAGTATAAAGTTTGCTTTCGTTTACGATGTTATTATATGGGGCAGAGAATGTAGCGGAAGTGCTATTACTTGATACTTTATCCATATTTACTGTACTACCTTGAATAAAATCGCCGTCAAAGGTTTTTGAAGTCCAACCAAGACGAGCGGTTACCTTAGTAGGGGGTTTTGGTTTATCTGATGGAGTATGTGTTCCTAAACGTTGCGAACAAGAATAGCTTTTCTGTGCATTGGTTTGCTCATAGCTTATGCTTGTTTTAATTTCTGCATCCAATCCATAACCGCTTTTTATAGGGTCGGGCGATAAGGTAATACTGTCTACTTTTAATTTTGCTTTATATGTGTATGTGTGATAGCAAGTCTGCCTTTGTCCGTCAGAATCTGAAACAGTGTGTTTTGTTTGCTCTTGCCATACAATGGTATTTATATCACTTTCGCAAATCGGCGGGTCAATAGGTACTGTTTCTACTTCATCATCAGGAATTGTTTCATCACTTGGAGGATGATTTGAATCGTCGGGTTTAGGTGTTTCTGTTGGAGTATCAATAGATGTATTGGGTCTGACGTATATTTCAAGCGTTTTGTTTGGTATATTTGGCGATAAATCCACATCAACATATACCGATGTATCTTCGATTAAAGTTTCGTTGTTTGAACCGTTTATAACCTTATAACGTTCATATATATAATCTGTTTCCGAATCGTTTATGATGGCTTTGCCGGAATTATCAGCTAATATATATGTTTTTGTTATACTGTCTGATTTCCCGAAAGGTATTGAATCGGTATTTTCAAAAATTACTTCGCCCGATGAACTGTTTATAAATCGTTTTGTTACAGTTCCGCATAAATCCAATCCGAGTGAAACTTTAAACGGAAATTTAAAATTATATCCTACAGCTCCGCCGTAACTGTAATACCACAAATCGCCGTTTTTCTTGTATTGCTGTCCTATACGAATAAGATTACTGTCAAGAGTATCATCTTCAACCATACCTGTCCAATCGCCCTCTTGATTAATTTCTCCGGATTCAAAGTTTGGATAAACCATATTATTTGGTATTTTGCCTTTTTCTAATATATCGCCGTATCCAAAGCTTTGACCGTAAATATATTTAGGGTCATTACCCTCGACTACCTCTAAAGCTCCGTAATGCTTATTAGAACCGCCTTCATATCCCCACATAGAGAATATAACGGAGCTATATGGATAACGTGCTCTTGGAAGTCGTTTTTTAGGCATATTGGGTAAAACCTTTTCTTCGTCACTCAAGTTTTCATCATTGCCATCTATCAAGTAAAACTTCGGACTGAATTTCATTTCAATTTTGCAAGTATCTCCGTCACGATATACTCTGTAACCTATATCTCCGTTAAAAAGTGTTTTTGCTTTATCTAAATTTGACTTTCCCTCTACATCAGCATCAATATCAAATTTGAATTTGAGGTCAGGAACGTCCTCATCAACGTGGTCATATATGTATTGACGTATATTTTCATCTTTGATATTTGCTACATCAACACTTGCTACTACATATTTTTCATCCAACTTACCACGCCATATTTTTGTAACTTCATCATCGGATAACTCATCTCCATATATACTTTTCCATATTGCATTATTATTTGACGGGTCTGTTTTATTTACATATCGCCAAAATGGAATATTACCGCCGACAATAACGGCATTATCATCAGTAGTTTCCATATCCCTGTTCCAAGACCAATCAACCTTTGTATATCCGTCAAGTTCATCCGCACTTACAATGCAGCTTGATGTTATTGCAGAAAAAATAACTGTCAATATCATTGTTAAAAATATTATTGTTTTTCTTTTCAAATCTATCATTCCTTTCGTTGTATTAAAAAAGTGCAGTTAAAACTACACTCTTTACATTTATATGACTTTATACGAATATTGTTGAATTTTGGATATTTTTGATATATAATGTTTCTGTCGGATACTTCCGATGTTAAAGGTAAGACGAAAAACAGTGTAAAAGCTGGGCGGTTATGCCACCTCATATATGTTATATTCTATCCCAACATTATTAGTCGGGAAAGGAGGTGGTAATGTGAATTTTTATGAACTTTTAATGTACTTAATTACATTAATTGTTTTAATAATTA
>ENA-OPDD01001459-OPDD01001459.1-human-gut-metagenome-genome-assembly--contig:-NODE-1459-length-15980-cov-1.752527_pt1 | contig 15980 bp, 8 predicted proteins | sample MGYA00241574_ERZ501499 | MGnify/ENA primary metagenome ERZ501499 (study PRJEB25962, sample SAMEA2042576) | human gut metagenome | biome: human gut; feature: human-associated habitat; material: faeces...
AATTATTCCACACTCCCCGCCACAGTTTCCACACACTCCACACATACTTCCCCACTATCCTAATTGGCATCATCTTCCTCATTCCCTTATTTATCAATCACTTATCATACATTATCTAATTTTGGCACGCGCTTTGATCTTTAATTAGACGTTAGCGAAAAGCAATAACCGATTCCTTAACACAAAGGTAGAGAATTGAAAACATATGTCTAATAATCATTAAAGCAAACGATTATGAAAAAATTAGTATTAGTAGTAGCAATGTTTATGTTTGTTTGTGGTGGTTCATTCCTTGTAAAGGCTCAGAGTTCTGCAGAAGCTGTGACAGCCCCGACAGAAATCAATGCAACAGTTGTCAATGATACAGTAGTAAAAGATACTGTAACCAAGAGCGAGGAACCTGTTAAGACAGAACTGAGTGCACCGACCGCTATTGTCAACGATACAGTCGTTACTGACACTGCATCCAAAGACAAACCGGCTGAGCCTGTCAAGGAATAACCTTGCCAACAACATGCAGGACATAGTCTGCCGAAGAATAGTAAGCACACTACAAAAAAAGCCATCCCTACTTTCGTCTATTCCGGGGATGGCTTTTTTATTATCCTATCTTCTTACAATTATTCTGTAGGAGTACTTGTTTCCAATATCGGATCTGTTTTCCAACTTGAAACAATATTTGCCGCCTCTGCTTCGAAGCTCTTTCCTGCCAAGGACACAAATGTCTTGGTATTACCATTTCCATTATTGAATAACCAATTAGCTACCATTCCATCCTTATCCTCACTCAACAACTTGCCGCTCTGCTCGGAGATCTGTTGATCCGACAAGGCTTTTGTCCAAATACGGGCATAACTGATAGCTCCGTTCAACCGGCGTTTACCATCAGACTGGCCGATGTAGAAATCAGAAGTAAGATTGATCTCTTTCAAATCATCCGGCGTACCGTTTGATAATTGAAGCGTTTCTCTGACACCATTTACATACAATGCAATCCGTTCGCTTCCGCTCTTACTATTATCCAATACCACAGCCACATCATACCACTTATTGGTTTCTATCTTAGTAGAGCCCTCATAGCGAATACTACCTTTATCATCTGCAGCAAGCTGAAGGAAACGTTCTTCATCATTGCTTCCTCCCTTATGCACGTCGACACGCAGCAGGAATTTCTTCTCTATACCCATCACCGTATTAATCCGGGCATTTCCATTGTCATTGCCATTCAACGACTCAATATTGAAACGAGCCTCAAATGTGATCGTACTCAAATTCTTTAGCGATTCATCTGCCGTACCATTATATTCAAACGGTACTTTAAAGTAATTACCGCTACCCAGGTTCGCTACTTTATCTGCCTGTACCACCGTAACGGTCAGACTTAATTCCTGTTCCGCTTCGTCTCTGACAAACACGGTAGTGATACCCGCTTTTTTACCTATTAAATTGAAACGAGTGTCATCCACCTGCTGAATAGCTACAATCTCTTCATCCTCTGCTGTCAGACTATAACCTCCGTTCCCTTTTTCTACCGTAATCATGATCTTATTGTTGACTCCCACTCTCGGTGTCAGGTTGGAGACATCGATAGAAATCGGATTTACCGTCACCTGAACCACTGCCTGTTTTCCTTTATGGTCTGTAAAAGTCACTGTTGTATGTCCGTTCTTCAAACCTGTCAAAGTATAGAAAGGACGGAACTGATCTGTATTAACCATGCTGACAACCGTTTCATCCTCCACCTCATAAGACAATTCATCATTGCTGGAAAAGTTTCCCATGCTAACAATCAGTTGCTTTTCACCGGCAACTTCCAAGATCACCTCCGGTTCATTCACTTCCAATTCAAATACACCTACATTCACAGAAATATTGGCAACTACTCCTTCTCCATCCATTACTTCGACGGTAGTGGCCCCATTCTGTGAGCCACTTTTTACAGTTATCAATTCGCCGGAAACGGTAGCCGTTGCAATGGCAGTGTTGAAACTTCTCACGGTATAGTTTCCGTTTCCAACCACTACATTCACTTTGGCTTCCTCATTCTGCCCGATACGTATTACCGGTTTGTTCACAATCAACTCTATCAAGTCTTTAGCCACATCGTCATCGTCATCACAACCTGTAACGGCAAACGATAATACCGACAAAAGCAACAGACACATATATGTATAGATTCGTTTCATCTGATTTTCTTTTTAAAGTTATACATTCCTACCGGTTTACCATCCGGGATTTTGTTCAATGGTCGGTGTCTTCTGCAACTCACTCTGGCGAATCGGGAACAGATAATGCTGAATAGAGAACGTACGTTCTTCCACGCAGAAACGCTCCATTCTATATTTCACACCGTCAACCGTAATGGCCCCATTCTCATCCTGCACCGGACGCATTCCGTTAATCATTCGCTGGCAACGGGGCAATGCACCGTTATTGGCAGCCCAGTATTTCTGTGTACGTTTTGAATTGTCACTCCCGCTCGATTTCCAAAGGCTTTCCTTTGCTAGCTCTTCCTTACTGGTGGGTTCCAGATACAAGCGGCAAGTCCACGGACGTTTTCCCTCATAAAAAAGTTCCACGCGACGTTCGCGCTGAATGTATCCACGCATCAACTGTTGATTAGTCTTTACTTCCGGCGGCATCGGTTTCATAAAAGAACGTTCACGAACCGTATTCACCAATTTATAAGCTTCATCGATATCCTCGCCCAATTCATTACAAGCCTCTGCATAAATATAAATAAACTCCGGAAGACGCCAGATGGCGGGCGCATTGATACTGAAGTTACCGGATTTGTTCCATGACTCCTGTTGGAATTTACGTAAATAATAACCGGTAGTAGTTGCATTGGTAGCACCAATCTTATCGGAACCACTCGCCGTATTGATCGTTTTCGACTCGTTCTTATTATTACGGTAAGGAGCTCCGTGATAAATTACATCGCGATAGAAACGCGGGTCACGAGTACCTTTCACATACGGATTAGTATCATCATAGCCACCTTTGCGGGCTTCTGCCGAATATACCGGATAGCCATAATCACCTACGATATATTCGTATTCATCCACTTGTTCCTGCACCGGTTGCTGGCGCGAACTTCCCTCACGGCTGGGCGGATAAATATCTCCCTGCCATGCCTGATCCTTGCTCTTCGTCATAAAGAACACATACTCATTGGCAAAGGCATCCATATCATAAAACATATCCCACAAACGAGCATATACACGGCTGTCATTCAGATTACCGTCAGCCGGATCCTTGAAATCATTTGCATCATGTTTCGTATAGAGAGAATAACGCTTGGTTCCGCCGACTTCGAAATCCAGAACGGCTTTAGCCGCTTCTTTGGCTTTTCTCCAACGAGTAGCATCATAAGCATACTCATTTTCAAACACACGACGCAAGTTGTATCCATATTGAGAAGCACCGTTCCACAACGGAGTAGCCGCTACCCAGCGAACAAAAGAAATCAATCCCAGACAGGCTCCCTTATCCACACGCCCAAAATTCTCGGAAGTTTTCACATATTTATTAGGAACCATGCCATAAGCAGTTTGCGCATCTGTCACAATCTTTTCAACCATCGAATGAACAGATTCTTTCTTGAAGTCCATATTATCTCCGGCATTAATCACACGGTCAATATAAGGAGCTTCGCCATACATACGCAATAACAGCATGTGGAAATAACCACGCATGAAATACATCTCACCGATACGGTTGCGAAGATCACCATCCTGCTGTGGGTTGTCGGGCGTATTATACTTCTGTACATTTTCTATAATCAGGTTCGCTTTACGGATTCCTTCATAAAGAGCTTCCCAATATTGCCCTACACTACCGGGCAAAGAATTCGGGTTCCAGGCACCGTTATTGAAGTTATTCGTAATGTTTCCCTCTACGTTGGTTCCTTCACATTCGTCCGTAATGGCACTGTTGCTGAAGTGCTCAAAGAACACCAGCGGACGGTCTGCTTTCTTTGCAGCCGCGTATACGTCGGAAACCAGTCCGTTCACTTTTTCGTAACGGGCAAAAACGTCCGCTTCCGTAATATTATCATCATCGTCCCGATCCAGGTAATCGCTACATGAAGTAAAGACCAACGGCAGGACCAATAAAGCAATTGCTGAAAATCTATATAACTTTTTCATATTTCTATCTTATTTAGAATGTTATATCAATACCAAAATTGAATACCTTTTGAATAGGATACCAGGAAGCTCCGTCTCCGGATTTCGTTTCCGGATCTATATCCACATCACCCAGTTTATCAAAAGTCAACAGATTCAGACCTTGTACATAGATACGTGCCTGTTGCACATGGAATTTACGTAATAATTTGGGTGATACATTGTAACCAATTTCCACATTCTTAAGACGCAGGTAGGAAGCATCATACAAAAACAAACTACTGTTTCCATTCTTGTTGTTATCATGTGTTCCATAATGCAATGCCGGATATTTGGCAGTAGCAGCCGTTTCCGGTGTCCAACGGTCCAGATGCATTTTCTTCACACGTCCGATCTTATCTTGTTCAAATTGCGGGAAGTCAAATACAGCAGCCCCATTCAACAGAATAGATGATTTTGTCGCACCTTGCAATAATACACTAAAATCAAAGTTCTTATACTGGAAACCGAAAGGAATACCGAACATCAGTTCCGGACTACGCGGATTTCCCATTGCTGTACGGTCTTCATCATCAATCACTCCGTTACGATCCAAATCCTTATAAACAACATCTCCCGGAATTAATTGTCCCCACGGCTGATAACCGATCTTGTTCAAACGGTCAGCCTCTTCCTGATCGGCTACAAAATGATCGAACACATAGACGAAGTTTTCGTATAAACGTTTACCGGTTTCTTTACGCCAGGAGTTCTTGCGGGCAACTTCCGCTTTATATTCCAAACGGTTGCGGGAGAAAGTCAGGTTCGGACGAATATAGTAACGGAAATCCTTTCCAATCTTATCATTCCAGCTCAATTCGATATCCACACCGCGGTTGCTTACTTCACCCAGATTCTGTAAAGCTGCATCTTTACCTACAATATCCGGATATCCCATGATACCGTCACTATTCATATCTGTAATAATGTCAAAACGATATTCATAAAATGCATCTATCGTCAATGCCAAACGTTGGTTCAGGGTAGTAAAGTCGATACCGACATTCAGTTTACGGGCTTTCTCCCAAGTCAGATTCGCATTAGCCAGATTACCTTCGGAAGTACCGCCTACATTCGTACCAAAGTTATTACCGAAATCATAACCACTGCCACCACCGTAGAAAGCCAGATATGGGAAACGGCTGCTGACGTTGTCACTACCTACCAAACCATAGGAGGCTCTTACTTTCAGGAAGTCAATCCAGGAAGCCTTTTTCATAAATTCCTCTTCAGAGACTACCCAACCGATTGAACCAGCTGGGAAGAACCCGTAACGTTTGCCCGGAGCGAAGTTTTCGGAACCATTGTAACCGAAGTTAAATTCCATCAGATACTTCTGATTATAATAATAAGCAAAGCGTCCGGTGATACCCTGGCTATGATAAGCCAGTTCATTGTTAACAGTACGGTTACCACGGTTTGCCAATAACATGGCGGTCACTTCGTGGCGGTTGCTAAACAAACGGTTGTAATCCAAACGTGCCTGTATATAAGTACGTCCGTCAGAAGCGTTATGACTGAATCCGTTGCCAATAGTCTGGTCAATATCATATTTGTTACCCGTTTTGTAAGCACCCGTATAGTGTCCGCCTGCCATATAAGCATCCGAACCTTCGATCGGCATAAACGTCGCATATTTCGGATATTCACGATAACCGTCTTTGTAAGTATCCAGTTTACGATTAATCCAGCGTCCTTCAGAAGCATCATAAGAGAACATCACTTCCGCTTTTAATCCTTTCGTCAGAAATTCCATATCCAGATTCATGGCAAAACTACCATTCAGATACGTGTTCTTTTCATTCAGATAACCGGTACGGCTCAATTCACCCAGAAGATTGTAACGGTAGATATTGTCACCATAAAGCATTCCACGAGGATTTTGCTGAATGTATTCCTCATTCTGCGGATGCGCATTTTCTTCCACCAGGATGGGCAGATATGGAGGCTGGGTAGCACAGATGGTCATCAGGCGACCGGCTGTTGTACCCGGTGCATTACGGTCGGTAATACGGGCCCCCAAATCCAAACGGGTACTCAAATAACGATTAATGTTGATATCGATGTTCGAACGGAAGTTGTAACGGGTGAACTTGGTTTGCGAGTCATATTCACCGGCATTCGAATATTTGTAGTTACCGCCTTGTGAAAAGTAATTGGCCAATACATAATAACGTACCTTGTCCGTACCTCCACGAATGGAGAGGCTGACATCTTCCTGCAAACCGGGTTTGAAGGCAAAATCATAATAATCCCAGTCATATCCCAAACCATCGGAGTTGTCTCCTTTCGCACGGCGGAAATTGTCAATCGCCTGTTGAGAGAAAAGGTTCAAACTGCTGATGTCTGCGCCCGTCATCTTGGCATCGTTCAATCTGGCTTCATTATATAAAGTTGCATAATCGGCAGAGCCTAAATATTCGGGGAAACCGATCGGCTGGTTAATACCGATAGAGGCTTTCAGGTTCACGGTTGCCTTTTCCGCTGCCTTACCACGTTTGGTAGTAATAACGATTACACCATTTGCACCACGGATACCATAAGCGGCAGTGGCGGAAGCATCTTTCAGGATAGTGAATGTTTCAATTTCATCCGGTGCGAGGTAACTCATGTCACGTTCGATTCCATCGACAATGACAATGGCACTCTGGTTACCGTAAGTTGCCTTACCACGGATAAACAATTCACTTTGATCCACACCCGGTTCACCACCCGCATACTGGTTTACAATCAACCCCGGCAGACGTCCGGCAAGCGCATTGTTGATATTGGCAGTAGGACTTTGCGTCAGATCTTTTGTCGTGATGGTAGCAACAGAACCGATCATCGTTTCTTTACGTTGTTTGGTATAACCTACCACAACCACTTCCTGCAAGGCTTTCGTATCTTCCTGTAGTAAGACAGTCAGTTCCTTCTTTGCACCGGGAACAATTTCCTGTGGCTGGTAACCCAGGTAAGAAAACACCAACGGAGCTTCCGCATAAGGCAGCTTCAATGTAAACTTACCATCCATATCTGTAATCGTACCTGCATTGGCCACCCCTTTCACGACAACAGACACACCGATCAACGGGTCATTTGTCGTCTTGTCCAATACCGTACCCGACACTGTTATTTTATTACTTTGTGTGGTCTGCACCTTTGCCGTTCTTCCCGTTTGCGCCACACCCTGCAAAGGTATACCTGCAAGAAGAGTGCAAGAAACAGCCACCAGACAAATATTTCTTTTTATATGTATCATCTTTCTTTTCGATTTTCTATGTGTAATAAATCAATCTTATTCCTCTGCTTTCTTACCGAAATCCGGTCCGACCCAGTTGGCCTTTTCCGTTGCTTTACCTTGCACCCAGTCTTCATAACGGGCACGGATTTCAATCATTGTTGCTCCCGGGACTTCCGCATTCAAGGAAATTGTCAGGCGATCTTCCCTGTTATCGCGATTACCAAAGGTCGGTGCTTTTGCCCAATCGTACTCCCACACATAATAGCCTTCGGGATGAGCCAACGTCCAAAGCACATCAGAACAGCTGCGCAATGCAGCGATAAACTTATTCTTGGTCTTTTCCGGATAAAGGCTGTTAGTCGGTTGTTTCACCATATCCAGGAAGTAACGGACAAATATTCCACGGAATAAAAGATTATCTCCCGAATTTCCTTCACCACTGAATACCGGATAGTTGGAATCCATCTTCTTATTCACCTGGTAAGAGCCGAAAGCAACCGCATTACGAAGATATTCATCCTCACCTGTAGCGTTGTACAGCTCCAGGGCAGCCGCCATAAATGTTCCCTGATTATAAGACAAGGCTACTTTATCAGGATCTCCCGGTGTTCCGTCATCTTTAATACTAAGATTATCATATACCTGTCCGGTGGAAATATCACACAGATAAGCCGTCATCCAGTTATATACCTCTTTGGCGAAGTTCAGGTAATAAGCAGCCTGCTCTTCCCAGCCATCTTTAGCCTCCTTAACGGTAAGTTGATACAATTTCATAGCCAGAAGGCAACCGGGACCATTGGAACAAGACATACGTGAAGCCGGCGCATCCGTTTTCCATGCCATTCCTCCTACCCCTTTATAGTCATTCTTCGCTCCCTTGATATGGTTCCACATCTTCATCAACGCACTGTAGTAATCCTGATCGCCAGTCAATTCATAAACCCGCAGACAAGACAGTGCCATCCATTCCATATCATCATAGAAGTTATTCCAGAAGTCTTTGCCACCATAACCGCAATGTTCATTCCAGTCATCAAAAGCCGGCAGGAAAGGTTTCATGATGTTTTCATACAAATGAGCTTGATATTCGGGATTGTTTGCGTGACGGATATAAGCATCGAGCACGATGTCCAATGCATGTCCCTGCGACCATCCGCCGCTACCGCCCGTGCTTGCCGGTTCTCCGGTTTCCGGTGTATTCGGTTTTTCCCAGTAAATGCTTCCGCAAAAGGTATCCCGTCCGCTGGCATTCTCATAGAAATATTTGATATAAGTTCCCGTACTTTTGTCGGCTGCATCTGTCCAGTTCACATCCGACACATATTCACCGGATGAATTACCTTTGTAGATGTCTCCCAGATCGCCGTCGTCACAAGCTGTAAATATTGCCAGTGCACCGCTTAACAACAAAGCTCTTTTTGATAATGATACTATATAGTTCTTCATATTATTATTCAGTTTTAATCTTCATTCGTTTCCGAAGCTACCCAACGGTGGGTGTACGTTCCAAACTCTGCATTGAAATAGAGGGTTACATCGGTTTTCACCGTAGCATAATAGACATTTCCCTGCTTTTCGCCCCATTGCAGTAATTCGTCGCAGAAACGGAAACTGTAATCCCATGGATCTGTGCCCAATGCCAGTTGATATAAATTATAATAGCTGTTGTCGGTAGTCAGATTCGGTTGCCCTTTATCTTTCTCCTTATGTCCCCAACGGTAGGTTGTTCCGTTGATTTCCATCTTAAAGCTATGACGGGTTTCACCGCTTCCTGCCCAACTTTCCGTTTGTTTCCGGGCAGTATAATTCTTCACACCCCATTTGCCATATCCCAGATAGTTGAAATCCTGTCTATACCCACCCGAATGGTTATAAAGATATACAGCTCCTATTTCATCGTAACTGATCGTTTGTTCACCCATATTGATGGTAATCCGGTAGATGCCTGATTGAGGAACCGTAACTGTATAGTCTTCACCATCATTACGCTCACGCAACACTCCGTTGTCGTCTACATAATAATAGCATTTGCGACCTTCTACAGTAGACATAAATATAAATGGCTGGTCGGCTTTCAATTGAGTGAAAGTCTGATAGATTCCTTCATTCTGACGGAGCATTTGTTGTGCTTCCGCTTCATCACCATCATCTTCCGTGCCCACGCCAGTGATATAAACCGGCTCGTTTTCAGAAGGCATATCATCAATGCCGTCCATCATAAAAATTACGAAATAACCTTCCAGACTACTAAGAGCCTGATCCAATCCGCAATAAGCACGCACCTTCCAACGCAGTGTGCCGTTGGTATTGCAACGGAATTTAGCCAGTTTACCTATTGTGTTTGCCTGATAATGGGTTAAAGTCAACTGTGATTCCAAACCGTTATTGTCAGAAAAGATCGTTTCTACCGGTTTGGTAAAGTCTCCCCCGATCGTATCAATCAATACTTCATAACGATATACTGTATTTCCGTGTTTCTCGGTAGGCGTCCATTTCAGAACAATATCCGTCAACGAAGCACCCGAAAGTACTACTCGCTCGCCACTAGCCATTGCATCCATTGTTCTAACAGGTTCAGGCGGAACAATCGGTTCATAATCATCCGGATCAAATCCCGGATTCAGTTTATTGTCACAAGCCGTCAGTCCGATAAGAAAAAACAGCAGGGCAAATTTGATTAGTTTTTTTGTTATCATATTGTTTCTCATATTATTATATTCCTAGTTTTAGTATGAATGAGGACATTCAATTGGTTCAAAGCGGCTCTTATCTCCATTATAAGTTGCAGGAAGTTCCGCTCCCCAGGCAGGTTTATTTTCGCTTATATTCTGCAAACAAACTTGCGCATCCAATCCGCTGCCGCCATTTCCCCAATTTTCAAAAACTGTAGTACCTCCGACACCTTTCGAGAATACCCAATATCCCATCAAGTCAGAGTGTTCTTCTGCATTAAGGATTTTGCACATATTCGCTTTAATTTCACTTTCGTCCAACGCTCTCTTCCACATCCGTGCCTGATAAACTTTGCAATATCCTACCCGATATGAATCTCCGGAACGTCCAATCAACAGTGCTTTATCATTTCCACCTACATCTGTCAGATTGAGAGATGAATTAGGGGCACAATCCTCATAAGAGTTATCTGCAGGAGTCAACGTTTCTCTCACCCCGTTTATATACATTTTATAAGCCTCTTTAGTACTTGATTTCGTTCCATTCTTATCTGTTATCGTAATATTTACCGGATCGGCTCCAGTCTCGAACTTGGCAGTCAACGGAATAACTTGTCCGGATAGTTCACCCACTTCCAAAAACTTATCAGCACCTTCCGGTATGGAAATCTGATAATCTCCGTTACCGGTCAAAATCTTCACCAGTCTCTTTTCACCGATAAAAAGGTCAAAACCTTCTTCCGGTGCATCTACCGTCAAATCCCAGAGTTTTGCTACCCGAACCAGCACTCTAGCCACTTTCTTACGTCCATCTACTATTAATATAGTAGTTTCCGTACGGTTATTTTCTTCCAACTGGCTATTTTCGGTAGCTTTAATAGTCACCTTATTACCATTGATTGTAGCCGTCGCCACGTTTTCATCAAATGGCTTCACATAATAATCGCCATTACCGGAGGTGATACTCACCGTAATTTCGTCTCCTTGTAGTAGTGTCACCGAATTATTATCGACAACCAGATCTGTTGCCGGTTTCACTTCCTGTTCTTCTTTATCATCACTGCACGATACCATAAAAAATGGAATGGTCAATGCTGAAAGAAATAAAAAACTAAGTTTCCTTTTCATTAGATTAAAGATTAATAAATTAATACTTTTCAAGTTTATCTACTTAAAAACTTCGATGAGACAAAGATAAAATCACTAAACTCTACCAAAAGAAAATTAACTATCCTTTTTTACCTTTTGGCACGGATATTTACTATATTAACACGGATATTTACTTCTTCTTTTTCTTTAAAAATTCCCGCCACAGGCTACTGCTGAACCTCTTCCAAATGTTTCATCCGAAACTCTTTTGGCGTGCACTCATACTTTTCACGGAACACCTTAAAGAAAGTAACTTTGTTCGAGAATCCCGAATCGAATACAATTTCATCAATCGTCTTTTTAGTGGTCAGCAATAAATCTTTCGCTATGTGCAAACGACATTCCTTAATCAGATCGGTCGGGCTATCCTCTCCTATCTCTTCCATCTTCCGATAAAGACTCCGGGGACTGATTGCCAGTCGATCGGCGATATAACGCGGAGTCAAATCTTTGTTCGTTATATTATCATTGATAATCTTCAAAACCGACTGAAGGAACTTCTTCGACTCTTTATGCGTCAACTTCCCGTCCGACTTTTCAAAAGAACTGATCGGCGAACTGAAATAATTTTTCAACACCTCTTTCCGTTCTATCACCTGACAGACAGAGATACGAAGATACTCCGCACTAAACGGTTTTGTGATATACATTTCCGCACCGGCAGAAAGGGCTTCCATCTGTTGTTCCATCTCGTGTCGTCCGGAAACCACAATAATAGGAATATGCGCCGTCTCTTTCACCGATTTAATCCGCCTGGTCAGTTCAATGCCACCCATTCCCGGCATCATGACATCACAGATAATCACATTCGGATAAACCTCATTCATCACCTGATCCAGCCGTTCGGGATCTTGCAAGGTTACCACATTGAAGTCAGCCGAGAAGATTTCTCCAATAAACCATAGCATTTCGATTTCATCATCGACAACCAAAAGCGTAGGACGCATCTTATCAAACTCATACTGGGGAAGTTTCAATATCGGTTGAGTATCTATCTTGGGGATATATTCCGCCATCAGTCGTTTGGTTTCCGACACTCCGGTAGTCAGCTCCATGACCGGCAAGGTTAATGTAAACATCACCCATCCGTCAGAAGTGTTTTCCACTTTCAATGTACCATTCAGCAACTTAGCCATATTATAAGAAATAGCCAGCCCCAGGCCATTCCGTGAAAAGTTCTTTTCATCCTGATTCTCGAAATTATCCAAAATGGCATACCGATTAAAAATATACTGAAAATCCTTTTCCTTGATGGTACTTCCTTCATTTGCTACACGAAGAGCCAGCATATTTTCCCGGCTCGTATCCACTTCAATCTTGATACTCTGTCCGTCGGGAGTATATTTAAAGGCATTAGAAATCAGATTAATAATAATTGTATTCAGGAATCCTTTGTCCGAGTTCCACATCACCTGCTCGGGTATCTTGCTCAAGAAAGTGATGTTTCTGGATTTAGCCATTTCAACAAACGTTTTGGCTATTCCTTTCACAATGGAAGACACATTCAATGACTCAACCCGCACTTCCCTGTTTCCCGTTTCAATCCGACGGAATTCGATCAACTCATGAATCAGGTTGTTGAGACGCTCCGCATTCGTCTGAATCATCTGTACGTAGTCCACGACAAATTTACTAAGTCCCTTCGATGAAAGGATTCGTCCGCAAGGACCATAAATCAAAGTCAGCGGAGTACAAAATTCATGTGCGATATTAGTAAAGAAACGAAGTTTGGACTCAAAGACATTCTTTTGATGGCGTTTCTCTATCTCGTTCAGCAATTCCTGCTTTTTACGTTTGGAGCGCAGGATAAAGGAACGTATCAGCAAGGCTGCCAGTAAAAGCAGACACAGGGCATAAATCAAATAAGCCCACCAGGAAGCATACCACGGATCACCTATACGAATCACCAGAGAATAGACATCACTCTCTTTATCAAAAACACTATTGTAATATTTCACCAGTAAGGTATATTCGCCGGGAGCCATATTCGTAAAAGAGACTCCGCTTTCCGAACCATTGTTTACCCATTGGTCACTCAATCCTTTTAGTTTATAGAAATAGGTACAGTTATTACCATTCAGATAATCCACAGAGGCAAATGAAACAGAAAAGAAATTCTGGTCATACTGCAAATTCAAGACTTCAGTTTCTTTTTTCCGGGTGAGAAATTCGCCCAGATTGTATTGTTCACCGAAGATAGACAGCTTATCAAAATAAACAGGAGGCATATAAAGCTGCTCCGGACGGCCATCCGCCCGGATAGCTACGACTCCATTGATTCCGCCAAAGAACAGAGTACCAGTCTGGGAATCCCGAAAAGCGGCTCCGTCACTAAACTCTACCACCTTTAAACCATCTCCAAAACCGTATGAACGAAAGACATTCCTTTTCGTATCGAAATTGATTAATCCAAGATTGGTGCTCAACCAGAAGTCGTCGGACGAGTTTCTAAGAATTGCATGAATGGTATTATTCAGGAAACCATTCTTGGCATTGAAGAGCTGATAAGAGGTTTCCGATGTGTACTTTATCAATCCGTAGCTCGTTCCGAAAAGATAGTTATTGCTGCTGTCTTTACTGATAGCAAGAATATTATTCAGGGTCATGTTTTCGTATTTGTGAGTAGACACCGGTTCCAGGCCATTCGTCGTTTCGTTATAGCGGAATACCCCATATCCTTTATTGCCAAACAACAGGTTGGCTTCATTCTCCGCATAAATAGTAAAGAAATAGTTCGATCCCAGTTCGCCGTCATTGATGATGTAACGTTGCGCATCCACAATCACCGGATTGTCCGGTGTTCCGGCAATACGAGCTTTCACCACTCCCATGCCGACACTCGCCAGCCACAGTTCGGAATCTGCTGTTTCGTAAATGTCATGGATGTATTTGAAATCTTCGTTACCGATCCGTATTGGTATACTCTTGATACGTTTTTCCCGATATGAATAATAAGTTAATCCTTCTTCGTCTCCTATCCAAAGCAAATTCCGGTGGCTCTTGGCAAAACAATAAACGGCATTACTACTCAAAGCACTATTAGAGGTAGTCAACACCTCCGCCCGACAGTCGGAGATGTTTTTATCGAATTCGTAATCATAGATTTTAAGAATTCCGTTTCCTTTGGTTCCCACCCAGAAAGTACGTTCATCATCAAGATAGATGGCACGCACGGGGCGTTCTATTTTCTCGGTATAATTGCTAAGCACCATTGATTTGATAGAATAAAGCGGGTTCGAATAAAGATAAACACCCTGCCCGTCGGTACCAATCCAAACAACATCCTGAAAACGGTCTTTCTTGAGACAGAATACACCGCTGTTGATAGGTAACGACTGAATTTGATAATGATTCGTCTCCTTCTGTTTCTCCAACAGCAGAATACCATCCATCAAAAAGCCCACAAAATAGCTGTTATGATAATGAACGATGGAAGAAATTTTGCCACGTTCCTGTATTTCTTTACCTAGATTGGCAATAAACTCATTCTTCTGGGTCGGAATATGGAAAGCATAGAAATTAAATTCCTTGTCTATGTAATAAAGAGATTGCTCGTCATTGAAACAATAAATCAAGGAAGTCTGATAAATCAGGTTCGTTTTCTGGGGTAACAGGGTGATATCTCCCGATGCGGCTTCCTGCTGTATGTCATAACAGCGGTTGTATCCTTTCATGACTACCCACATCCGGTTGTTACCGTCGATAAAGAAGTTTACGATATCGGAAATCGGGATTCCCGTGATATTGATTTTCTTGAAGACTCCTTCTTTTTTATGATAATAATAAATGCAGTTACTATCCTGGATAATGAACAGATTACCATGACTATCCTTATTCATAAAGAAGAGTTTCTGAAATTCATTATAGTGAGTGATTGTATTGGTTTTCCGGTTCAAACGGTTCAGCCCATAGTAGGTTTGAATCCAGTAAATATCTTCGCCCGTATACACAATATTGTCAATCAGATTACCAGATAAGTAATCCTCCTTGTCACGAGTCTTAAATTCCTCAATCTCCTGTCCATCATAAATATTCAGTCCGTCGCAGGTCCCGATCCACATCAATCCACGCTCATCCTGGCACAGAGATGTAATCGAACTATTAGACATATACTCTTTATCTGCAACTTGCTTCAAATTATAAGCATAAGCGTTATGTATCAACAGATTAAGAAAAAAGAATAGAATAAAAACCAACTGTTTTCCCATAGTGTATTATTCTTAGATTTGCTATATGACAAAGGTAAACAAAAAAACATTCCGAGCTTTTTTTTGGCCGGAATATAAGTAAAGCTCCGTGCCAGAGTAGTTAATTTTAGCGACAAGAGGCGATTTAACCTCTCTATTACTAGAAGCACATTCCTTTTCTCCCTATTTTCGTCGTAGAAATTATTTTCAAATCTATAAATTCATTTGTTCATGAAAACACATTTTTCATTTAAACACTTGCTATTTCTTGGAGGTGCCGTGTTGTACAGCCTGCAATCTTCTGCCGTTAAGAATCCGGTAGACTATGTCAGCACACTGGTAGGCACTCAGTCCAAGTTTGAACTGTCTACCGGAAACACGTATCCGGCTACGGCATTGCCGTGGGGAATGAATTTCTGGACACCGCAGACCGGTAAAATGGGAGACGGTTGGGCGTACACGTATGATGCCGACAAAATCCGGGGATTCAAACAAACACATCAGCCCAGTCCCTGGATGAACGACTACGGGCAGTTTGCCATCATGCCGGTTGTCGGTACTCCTGAATTTGATCAGGATA
>ENA-OPDD01001464-OPDD01001464.1-human-gut-metagenome-genome-assembly--contig:-NODE-1464-length-15944-cov-2.398263_pt1 | contig 15944 bp, 9 predicted proteins | sample MGYA00241574_ERZ501499 | MGnify/ENA primary metagenome ERZ501499 (study PRJEB25962, sample SAMEA2042576) | human gut metagenome | biome: human gut; feature: human-associated habitat; material: faeces...
ATTTCCTACCTTTAATTTATAATTTTTAATTATTAATTAATCAAAGGTTCTTTCCGTGGCAGTTTTTATACTTTTTCCCGCTTCCGCATGGACAAGGATCGTTACGACCTACTGTCTTCTCTGCACGAATCGGTTCACGTTTCTGCTGTTCACGAGTATCCTGACTTGCAGCAGCCTGCTGGTTCGGATCACTCAAATTTTCTTTGTTTTCGCGATACTTGCTCATATCCTGGCGTTGTTCCGGAGCAGCCTGGCGCACCTCTACTTGGCGGGGAGCCTGGGGAGCCTCAGGGGCTTCAGCCGGAGCCTCTTGTACCGGGATTTGTCCACGCATTAAGATAGAGATAGTCTGATTATTAATCTTATTCACCATGGCATCAAACAAGTTCACAGATTCCAGCTTGTAAATCAGCAGCGGGTCTTTCTGCTCGTAACTTGCATTCTGCACGGAGTGTTTCAGCTCGTCCAGCTCGCGCAGGTTTTCTTTCCATGCTTCGTCGATTACGTGGAGCAAGATTGATTTCTCGAACGACTTCACCACTTCTTTAGATTCCGATTCGTAAGCCGCTTTCAGGTTACAAGAGATATTATACATCCGTTTACCGTCTGTAATAGGAATCAGGATGTTTTCGTACATGTGTCCCTGGTTTTCATATACCTGTTTGATAACCGGGTTAGCGATCTGTGCCAGACGTTCAGTTTTGCGTTTGAAGTTATCCATCGCAATGTTGAAAGTCTTTTCGGCCAACTTTTCTTTTTTCTCGTTACGGAATTCTTCTTCAGTGAACGGAGTTTCCATTGCTAATGTCTGAAGCAGTTCCATTTGGCAGCCTTCATAATCATTGTTTTCGATAGCATTGGCACAACGGTCCCAGATCATGTTCACGATGTCCATACCGATACGTTCACCCATCAAAGCGTGGCGACGTTTGGTGTAAACCACTGTACGTTGCTTGTTCATTACGTCGTCATATTCCAACAGACGTTTACGAATACCGAAGTTGTTTTCTTCCACTTTCTTCTGTGCACGTTCGATAGAGTTGGAAATCATCTTGTGTTCGATCATTTCGCCTTCCTGGAAACCGAGCTTGTCCATTACACTGGCAATACGGTCAGAAGAGAACAGACGCATCAAATCGTCTTCCAGTGATACGAAGAATACAGAAGAACCCGGGTCACCCTGACGTCCTGCACGACCACGCAACTGGCGGTCTACACGACGGGATTCGTGACGTTCCGTACCGATAATTGCCAAACCGCCCGCAGCCTTCACTTCCGGACTTAACTTGATGTCGGTACCACGACCAGCCATATTGGTAGCAATGGTTACTGTTCCGCTTAAACCGGCGGTAGCAACGATGTCCGCTTCTTTCTGGTGCAGTTTGGCGTTCAATACCTTGTGCTCAATCTTACGCATGGTAAGCATCTTGCTCAACATTTCGGAGATTTCTACCGAAGTAGTACCCACCAATACCGGACGTCCTGCTTGAACCAATTTTTCGATTTCCTCGATAACAGCTTTATACTTTTCGCGTTTCGTCTTGTAAACGCGGTCGTTCATATCTTTACGTGCTATCGGACGATTGGTCGGGATGACAACAACATCCAATTTATAGATATCCCAAAATTCGCCAGCTTCCGTTTCGGCTGTACCGGTCATACCCGAGAGTTTGTGGTACATACGGAAATAGTTCTGCAAAGTAATAGTGGCAAAAGTCTGGGTTGCCGCTTCCACTTTCACCCTTTCCTTAGCCTCGATAGCCTGATGCAAACCATCTGAGTAACGACGACCTTCCATAATACGACCGGTCTGTTCGTCTACAATCTTCACCTGTCCGTCAATCACCACATACTCATCATCCTTTTCGAACATGGCGTATGCTTTCAAAAGCTGGTTGATGGTGTGTACACGTTCCGATTTGATAGCATAATTAGTCATCAACTCATCCTTCTTGGCCAATTTCTCTTCTTCCGACAGTTCGGTCTGGTTTTCTAAAGCCGACAACTGAGAAGTGATATCAGGCAACACAAACAATGTAGGATCTTCAGCATTTCCGGTAATCAAATCAATACCTTTGTCTGTCAAATCCACACTGTTCTGCTTTTCATCGATTACGAAGAACAAAGGATCGGTAGCTTCAGGCATACGCTTGTTGTTCTGCTCCATATAGATTTCTTCGGTCTTCAGCATACCGGCCTTAATGCCCGGTTCACTCAAGAATTTAATCAACGGCTTGTTCTTAGGCAACGCTTTATGACTGCGGAACAAAGCAAGGAACCCTTCTTCCTGATCTTTCTTGTCATCGGATGCAATCAAGCGTTTGGCATCGGCAAGGTATTGGGTAGCCAGCTTTCTCTGAGCTTCAAACAGACGTTCAACCAATGGACGGAGTTGTTCAAACAATTGATCCTCACCTTTTGGAACAGGACCGGAGATAATCAACGGAGTACGCGCATCGTCAATCAAAACTGAGTCGACCTCATCGACAATAGCATAATTATGTTTACGCTGCACCAAATCCTTCGGGCTGACAGCCATATTGTCACGCAAATAGTCAAAACCAAACTCATTGTTCGTACCGAAGGTAATATCGGCCATATATGCTCTGCGGCGTGCGTCAGAATTAGGCTGATGCTTATCGATACAATCGACACTCAATCCGTGGAACTGATAAAGTGGTCCCATCCATTCCGAGTCACGTTTTGACAAATAATCATTGACTGTCACCACGTGCACACCGTTACCGGTCAAAGCATTCAGGAATACCGGCAGAGTAGCCACCAACGTCTTACCCTCACCGGTTGCCATTTCTGCAATCTTACCCTTATGCAAAACGACACCACCAAACAGCTGCACATCATAGTGCACCATTCCCCATGTCATATCGTTACCACCGGCAAGCCAATGGCTCTGCCAGATAGCTTTATCGCCTTCGATACGCACAAAGTCTTTTCCCTGCGCAGCCAAGTTACGGTCGAACTCAGTAGCAGTCACTTCGATTTCAGGATTCTCAGAGAATCGGCGGGCTGTATCTTTTACGATGGCAAAAGCTTGAGGAAGCACATCATCCAATGCTTTTTCATACTTTTCAAGCACTTCTTTTTCCAACTTGTCAATCTGCGTAAAGATGCCTTCACGATCTTCTAACTCAGTAGTTTCGATAGTAGCTTTCAGCTCTTCTATCTTTTTTTGTTCTTCCGTAGCCGAATCGTGGATATACTTTTTCAGTTCCTCTGTTTTGGCACGAAGTTCATCATTGCTCAGTTTGGCAATTTCCGGATATACAGCCTTGATTTTGTCTACCCACGGCTTTATTTCTTTCATGTCACGGGTGGCCTTGTTTCCAAACAATTTGCCGATAAATTCATTAAATCCCATTGTATTTTTGTTTTTATTATTTTCTAATTTGATTAATTTTGAAAGTGCAAAGTTAAAATAAAATGCTGATTTATTTGCACTTCTCTCTCTAAATATTATTTGCGGATGTCAGTCATCGGAGCCAAAGTAGAGGCATTGGGCGCCCGAATGCGCATGAAATGGGCTACAGTAGGTGCAATATTGCCAATCTTCACAGGGGTGTGAATAATTTCGGGCTTCATATTCCATCCCACTAAAACGAGGGGTGAAGAAGCATAAGCTTCACGCACTACTCTTTTATCTAAAGAATGTTCACGGACAACCGACCAGCCGGGCAAAACCTCTATCCACAAGTCACCGGAACACGCCGGATTATAACTGTTCTTTATTTTATCGATAGTAGGAGTCCAAGAGCCCAACTGCAAGCGTTGTGAAGAATAGACGTCCTTCACACCGCTAAACTGCACCAGGAATTCCGACGAACGAGCCAAAATCTCGGTATAGTTAAGTTGTTTCTGCTCAATAAGCTTATGATTCAAATAAATTTCCTGTTCGTGATGAGCTTCCACATACTGGCCTTCGCCATAGATCGCAGCCAGATAAAGATTCAACAATGCAGAACAACGCTGAATATAGAATTCTCCACTGGGAATCTTATATTGAGGAGGATCAGCCGGTTCGGGATCTGTATATCCGGAGGAGGTAATGAAGAAAAGAGTGTTATGTAAACCTACTTTTCTATCAATCATATCCAACAACTCGGCAATACTATTATCTAAACGGACATAGGTATCCTGCATCTCCAAAGGTAATTCAGACGGAGATTTGTGATCATAATTTCCGGCATAATAAGCCAAAGACAATAAATCCGGCACATTATCCTTACCGATGGAAGTAGAATTGAGGCAAGCATTTACCAAACGATTCACCTCGTCATTGGCATAAGGACTGGTTTTCAGCCTTCTGTATTTCTGCTTCCTTTCATCATCAAAATTATGTTTGAAAGTCAGCTGCTTGGTTTCTGTAGTCAGATATTTATAAGCGGTAACAGGCAGATAAGGTCCCCACACCATATCACTGATGCGAAAATCAAGTCCCTGATAATCGTTATAAGTAGAAATCCAGGAAGGAAAAGTGCCATAATATGTACTTCCACTCCATTTTCCTGTTTCATCATTAATCCAGAAAGCACCTTTGGCTGCATGACCGGCAGCCAACACTGCCATTTCCCGGGTAGGAGCAATGGAATAAACTTCTGCTACGCCTTGTGTGGCCACTGCCAGCTCATCTGACAGGTTTGATACTTTCAATTTGGCAGGAGAGGTGGACTCGGAAGTATAAATCCCCATAAAGTTATTGTCGTCCACACAATTGATAACGCGCAGAGTTGCACGATCCATCCAGTTATCCCCTACAATACCATTGGTATAAGGAGTAGTTCCCGAATAAATAGCGGCCACAGACGATGATTTATCAACATTGATAAAATCATATTCTGCATTCAGGTATATTCTGCCTTCCTTCCACAACCGTTTGAAGCCCCGTTCTCCATACAAAGCCGAGAAAGCTTCAATGTAGTCTGTCCGCAGTTGGTCGATGGTAAGCCCTACCACCAACTTAGGAACCGCAGGAACATTTTGTGCCTGAAGCCCCGTTAATACTATAACGGTCAGAAGAGAAGTTAAGATGCGTCCTTTCATTTACTGTTTTGTCTGTAATATAAAAATACGTGGCCTGTAGAGCATACAAGCAAACACAGTGCCAAAGGTAATACCGTTACGTTGAATTCTTGCTGTATAAATGGCATTATCATTATAAAAAACGTTAAATAAGCCATATTTATTAGATGATAGAGGTCTTTTCGACCTTTTATCGCCTTATAAATCATCACCGGCAAGTAAATAAGGGGGATGGGATTGAACAAAACAATCAGCCAATTGGAGCCGACTGTCGGATGAATGGAAAAGAAAAACAAAAAAGCAATGATACATCCGGCTACCCCCTGCGCTCCGAACAAGAGCAAATCCCAAGTCCAAATCACCTTCTTCCATTTCAATTGAAGCCATACAATAATGCAAGTCACAACCAACAATATGCATACACACGACAGAGGAGACAATGGGAAACCCGGTTCTGCTTCTTCCGGCTCTACATCCACCACTTTCGACTCACTGAGTACCAACGGACGAACACTGTCTCCTTGCATAATGACCGCGCCCCTTGCCGCTTCCAACATATTAAAAGGAGCAAACATTTGCTTTCGTCCGTCAATGGGAACATCCGCCTCGCTGCCAAGACAAAGATCAATTCCTAACTCATCCCATTCATTCCCTTTCGTGCACCGGTGAACAATATCCCTGAAAGTGACCCCTTCTTCCGCCTGCGGGTAAACTACTTTTCCATCGATACAATCTTCTATCTTGTCACGCGCACGCGTAGTACAATTATCATAAAAGTAATTATAACGATAAATCCGGTTCCCTGGACGATAATTTTCTTCAAGCAAATCCCATATCTTTTGTTTTTCTTCGTCGGTAAGATTCAGTGTTTGCTGATAGACCGAAGAGCCGCGCACGGCATATTCTCCTTCAAAATAAGAATAAGGCACCACTCCCAACCGATAATCAGTTTCACCTTTCACAAAGCGCAGCACAAAATTAGGAGTATTGAAACTGAAGATACCATAATTAAAAACCAAGTCCTTCCCCTCTGCCGGATTTTCGTAACGAATAGCCGTATGACCGAACAATTCATATATCTCGGTTCCCGGCGCACAAGTCAGCAAACTCACCCTTACACTATCCTGCTGAGCACGAACACTCCAGGAAGCCAATATTAAATAAAGTAGAACAAGCAGTTTCTTCATATTAATCAATGTTTTGATACCACTGAATCATTGTTTATCCGTATCAAAATTACAATTTACGCTGCAAAAGTACACCTAAATATTAATTAATACCTCACAAATACCGTTTTTTATTGCAATTCCTATTTATTTTTTGCGTTACTTTGCAGCCATAAAAGCAAAGTTGTGAATTTAATAATTGATATAGGAAATTCAGTAGCCAAGCTGGCTATCTTTGACAAAGACGAGTTGGTAGAAGTATTCCGTGGCTCCAATCATTCATTGGACAGCCTGCCGATGCTTTGCTCCCGATACCCCTTGGAACGAGGTATCATAGCCTCTGTCATCACATTAAGCAACACGATCCGCCGACAACTGGACAAGTTGCCCTTTAAAATCATAGAGCTAAGTCACGAAACTCCGGTTCCCATCACCAATCTGTACAAGACACCTCAAACACTGGGAATGGACCGACTTGCCGCCGTTGTAGCCGCCACATGGCTGAAACCCAATAATGATATACTGGTTATTGACGCCGGAACATGTGTCACATACGATTTCATCGATGCACAACACCAATACCACGGTGGCAATATATCTCCCGGAATGCGCATGCGCTTCAAAGCACTCAATATATTTACGGACAAGCTGCCTAAAGTCAGTGCCAAAGGAGACATCCCCCTTTATGGACAAACGACAGAAACTGCTATCCGTGCCGGAGTTATCAGAGGTATGGAACTTGAAATGAGCGGATACATCTCCCTTATTCAAAAGAATTACCCCGGAGTTTTGGTTTTTTTAACAGGCGGAGATGATTTTTCTTTTGATACAAACTTAAAAAGTATCATCTTTGCAGATAGATTTTTAGTATTGAAAGGTTTAAACAGAATATTAAGCTATAATGATAAATTATAAAAGACTGATTAGTGCGTTAATTATACTCACATTCACTGGGCTGACCATAGCCCAAACAAGCACAAACTCACCTTATACGCGCTATGGATTTGGTTCATTGGCCGATCAAGGCTTCGGTAATAGCAAAGCGATGGGTGGAATAGCCTATGGATTAAGAAACGGTTATCAAATCAACGCATCTAATCCGGCGTCATATACGGCAGTTGATTCTTTGACGTTCTTGTTTGATGCCGGCATGACTTTGCAAAATGCCAACTTTAAGGAAGGCAATATAAAGACTAACGCTAAAAATTCAAGTTTTGATTATCTGGCCATGCAATTCCGTTTATGGAAACGTATGGGAATGGCTGTGGGATTTCTCCCTTTCTCTACAGTAGGATACAGTCTGAGCAACACTTCCGAATTGACTAAGGACGAAGACGGAACCGTTATCAACAAGACTGCTTCTTACGCTGGTGACGGAGGTTTGCAGCAAGTATTTGCAGGTGTAGGTTTCAAAGTCCTCGACAACTTGTCAATCGGTGCAAACATCTCTTATATATATGGTGATATCACACATTCTGTAACAACTGCTTTCAGCAACTCAAGTTCATTTAGCAGTGTCAGATTGGACAAGATATCCATCAATGATTATAAACTGGACTTTGGCTTGCAATATAGTTATAAATTCAATAAAAAACACGTTTTGAACTTTGGTGCCGTATATTCACTGGGACATTCAGTGAATGGCAAAGGATATAAATACAATCAGAAGTGGTTGAACGGAGCTGATTATCCTTCTACCCAGACAGGTGATACGATTACCAACGCATTCAGTTTGCCACATACCTTTGGAGCCGGTTTGACTTATGTATATGACAACCGACTGACTATAGGGGCCGATTTTACCTATCAACAATGGGAGGATGCAAAATTCTATAATGAGAAAAGCTATTTCAGCAACCGTACAAAAATAGCCGCAGGTGCTGAGTTTGTTCCCAACCCCTACAGCCGCAATTATCTGAAACGTGTCCGCTACCGTGTTGGTGGATATTATTCAGATCCATACACCAAAGTAGACGGTCAGGACGGTACTCGTGAATATGGAGTAAGTGCCGGTTTCGGCTTCCCGCTGTTCCAAAGCAAGTCCATCCTGAATATCTCGGGACAATATGTAAGAGTAAGTCCGAAAGTAAAAGGAATGCTGGAAGAAAACTATTTAAAAATCAACATCGGACTGACCTTCAACGAACGTTGGTTTATGAAGTGGAAAGTAGATTAACAAACAACAAGATAGAGTTTTAATAATAATAACTAAATTTATATACGATGAAAATGAAGATGGTAACAGCGCTGTTCGCTCTTTCTTTAAGTGCAACAGCTTCTTTCGCTCAAACCGGAGCGTCAGACGGTTCAAGGTATGGTCATGGTCAAGACAGTATTAACTGTCTGCAAAACATCAGTATCTATTCTGAGTACGTAAAAACAAACAACTTCAAGGATGCTTATACCCCGTGGAAGAGTGTATTCAATGAAGCTCCTATTGCTCAGGCAGGTACTTACACAAACGGTGCAAAGATTCTTCGTTGGTTCATTGCCAATGAAAAAGATGCAGCTAAGCAAAAGCAATATTTTGAAGAACTGATGAAAGTACACGATCAACGTATTAAATACCTGGACATTTTGAACAGCTACGTTAAAACTCCTGTAACTAAAGGTTCTATTATCGGAATGAAAGCTCACGACTATTTCACAATGGGATGTCCTGACCTGAATACTGCATATAATTTGTTCAAAGAAGCCGTTGAATTAGAAAAAGATAACGCCGATTACTTTGTACTTCAAGAATTTACCGATGTTTCCGGACGTAAGGTTAAGGCTGATGAAACACACAAAGAACAGTTCATTCAAGACTATATCGCTGCTGCCGGTTATGCAGACGCAGCATTCAAAAAAGAGACTAAAGCAAAGACTAAAGAACTCTTGAAAGTTGCCAAAGACAACATCGATGCATTTTTCATTAACAGTGGTGTGGCTACTTGCGATAATTTGCAATCTATTTACGCTCCGAAAGTTGAACAGAACAAGACTAATCTGGATTATTTAAAACAAGTAATCAGCGTAATGCAAATGTTAGGATGCACAGAACAGGAAGCATACTTTGCTGCATCCGAACATGCACATGCTATTGAACCGACTTCAGAAACAGCTATCGGTTGCGGATATATGTATTTCAAGAAAGGCGACTTGGACAAATGTATCACATACTTTGACCAGGCAATCGAACTGGAACAAGACCCTGTGAAAAAAGCAGATTATTGCTATAAGACTGCTGCCATCCTGTTTAATAAAAAACAATTGAGCAAAGCTAAACAATATGCACTGAAATCTATCTCATTGGATGGAAGCAACGGTAAACCCTATATCCTGATAGCTAATATGTATGCATCAAGCCCCAACTGGAGCGATGAAAATGCATTGAACAAATGTACATACTTTGCCGTTATTGACAAATTACAGAGAGCTAAGAGTGTAGATTCAAGCGTAGAAGAAGAAGCAAACAAGTTGATTGGCACTTACTCACGCTATACTCCGAAAGATGAAGACTTATTCTTCCTCGGATTGAAGAAAGGTGACAGTGTAACAATCGGCGGATGGATTGGTGAAACAACTACTATCAGATAATTATGTCAGTTGTAAAAAAACGAAATTCACACCTTATATTTATGAACATAACAGTTGTCGTTTGGACAACTGTTATGTTTGTTTTATTCCCCGCATGTTCGGGAGACAATAAGAACTTGGCAGAAGCCATAACCGAACGTGATTCTCTCCCTACCATGAAAACGCTGGGAGTGACTACCTTAATATCCGATTCGGGCATCACACGCTACAAAATTATTACCGAAGAGTGGGAAATATACGATAAAAAGAACCCACCTTATTGGGCTTTTGAAAAAGGAGTCTATTTGGAGAAATTCGATTCTCTGTTTCACATCGATGCCAGCATCAAAGCCGATACAGCTTATTATTACGAGAAAAAGAAACTTTGGGAACTGAGAAGCAATGTGCACATCCGCAACCTTCAAGGGGACAAATTTGATACACAACTTCTGTTTTGGGACGAAGCAAAAGAACAAATTTACTCTGACAAGCCTATCCGTATCGAACAAGCGGACAAAAGCATTATAAATGGACAATATGGATTCAAGTCGAACCAACAACTGACCGAATACGAAATATACAACAGTGGCGGTGAGTTTATTGTAAAAGACACACCCCCGGCAGACAGTACAAAAGTTGCTGCTTCGGACAGTATCAAGACCGACTCGGTACATTAATCAATTTATCATTATGGGCATCATCATAGAAATACTTATCACAATGGCTTTTTCCGCATTCTTTTCAGGTATGGAAATAGCCTTTGTTTCCTCAAATAAACTACGCTTTGAGATGGATCGTAACAGCCAGAGCCTTACCTCTCGAATCCTTTCCATCTTCTTTCATGACCCGAACAATTTCATTTCTACCATGCTGGTAGGAAACAATATAGCCCTTGTTATTTACGGTATATTGATGGCTCAGGTCATCGAACAAAATATCTTGGCAGGCCTCATCGAAAACGAGTTCCTTCTGGTACTGATTCAAACCATCATCTCGACATTAATCATCTTGGTAACCGGTGAATTTCTACCTAAAACACTATTCAAAATCAATCCCAACTTAACATTGAATATATTGGCTGTTCCTGCATTCATTTGTTACATAGTCCTCTACCCTATCAGCAAATTTGCATCAAGTTCATCCAACCTGATATTACGCATTTTCGGCATAAAAGTGAATAAAGAAGCAAGTGACAAAGCATTTACAAAAGTAGATTTGGACTATTTCATTCAAAGTAGCATCCAAGACACTGACAATGGAAAAGAAATTGACACCGAAATCAAAATATTCCAAAATGCACTTGACTTTTCCAATATAAAAATCCGTGACTGCATGGTTCCTCGTACCGAAATAGTATCCATCGAATACGGCACTTCACTCGAAGAATTAAAAGCACGTTTCATAGAAAGTGGAATCAGCAAAATTATTGTATACAAGGAAAATATAGACAATATTGTCGGTTACATCCATTCATCAGAAATGTTCCGCGAAGTAACAGATTGGGCTGAACATATCCGCCAGCTTCCCATTGTTCCCGAAACGATGGGCGCACATAAGCTGATGAAGCTATTCATGCAGCAAAAGAAATCATTGGCAGTGGTAGTCGATGAATTTGGCGGCACTTCGGGCATTGTGGCACTGGAAGATTTAGTAGAAGAAATTTTTGGCGAAATAGAAGACGAACATGATACCACATCTTACATAGCCAAAGAAATCGGCGACAATGAATACATCCTTTCAGGACGTCTGGAAATAGAGAAAGCGAATGAACTTTTCTCACTCGATTTGCCCGAAAGCGATGAATATCAAACTGTCGGCGGTCTCATCCTGCACCATTACCAAAGCTTTCCCAAAATGCATGAAGTGATAAAATTCGACAATTTCCAGTTCAAAATAATTAAAGTTACGGCTACTAAAATTGAGCTTGTGAAGCTGAAAGTGACCGAATAACAGATTTTTTTCACAATAAAATAGATTGTAAACCGCATTTTTTGTATCTTCGTGCGCTAAATCTATAAAGTATAGAAAAACAATAAACAAAATAGTATAATTTAGAAATGGCAACATTACAAACAATTAGAAGTAAAGGCCCTCTGTTGGTCGTTGTAATCGGTCTTGCCCTTTTCGCATTTATTGCGGGTGACGCATGGAAAGTACTCCAGCCACATCAGGGAAAACAAGACGTAGGTGAAATCAATGGAAAAACACTCACCGCACAAGAGTATCAGAAAATGGTTGATGAATACGCAGAAGTTATTAAGCTCACTCAAGGCTTGAACTCTCTTAACGACGACCAACTGACTCAAGTGAAAGACCAAGTTTGGCAATCTTACGTAAACAATCAATTAATTGCAGCAGAAGCCAAAAAGTTAGGTCTGACTGTAAGCGATGCTGAAATCCAAGCAATTATCGAAGAAGGCACTCACCCGTTGTTAATGCAGACTCCATTCCGCAACCCGCAAACCGGTGCTTTCGACAAAGACATGCTGAAAAAGTTTTTGGTAGACTATGCCAACTTGGGCAAAAGCCAAATGCCTGCACAGTATGTAGAATACTATCAGAAAATGGGTGCTTTTTGGAACTTCATTGAAAAGACTTTGAGACAAACTGCTTTAGCTGAAAAATATCAGAACTTGCTGGCTAAATCATTAATTTCAAATCCTGTTTCTGCCGAAGACGCATTTGCTTCACGCACAAATCAGACTGATGTATTGCTGGCTGCTGTTCCTTATTCTTCTATCAACGATTCTACAATCACTGTTTCAAACGAAGAAATCAAAGCGCTTTACAATAAGAAAAAAGAAACTTTCGAACAACCGGTAGAAACTCGCAACATCAAATATATCGATGTTTTGGTTACTCCTTCTGACGAAGACCGTAAAGAAGTTTTAGACGAAGTTACAGAATATTCTACTCAGTTGGCTAATGTTGCTGATATGAGCACATTCGTTCGTTCTACCAACTCTGTAGTACCTTTCTCTGAAGTGGTTGTAAACAAGACAGTACTTCCCAACGACATCGTAGCCCGTTTGGACTCAGTGAAGCTCGGTGAAGTTTACGGTCCTTACTACAACCAAGCTGACGACTCATACAACGCTTTCAGAATCTTAGCAAAACAAACAGCTCCTGACTCAATCCAATTCCGTCAGATTCAGGTATATGCCGATACAGAAGCAAAGACTAAGACCTTGGCAGACAGTATTTTCACAGCTCTGAAAGGTGGTGCGGATTTTGCCGAGCTTGCTCAAAAATATGGTCAGACAGGTGAAGCAAGTTGGTTAACAGCACGCAATTATGAAGGTGCTGCTCTTGATGCTGAAAACGCTAAATTTATCAATACCTTGATTAACAGCGGTATTAAAGAACTGAACAATTTGCAAGTCGGTCAGGCTAACGTCATCCTTCAGGTAATGGACAAGAAAGCCATGAAAGATAAATATCAGGTAGCAATCATCAAACGTCCGGTAGAATTCAGCAAAGAAACTTACAATAAGGCATACAATGATTTCAGCCAGTTCGTAGCACAGAACACTACTATGGATAAGATTGTAGCCAATGCAGAAGACAACGGTTATCGTTTGTTAGAACGTGCTGATTTCCGTAGCGGTGAACACTATGTAGGTGGTGTGAAAGGTACTCGCGACGCATTGAAATGGATCTTTGCTGCTAAAGAAGGTGAAGTATCTCCCTTGTATGAATGTGGTGAAAACGACCACTTGATGGTAGTTGCACTTGAAAAGATAAATCCTGCCGGCTACCGTAACATCAATTTGGTGGCAGATATGCTGAAAGCCGAAATTATCAAAGATAAGAAAGCTGAAAAGATTATGGCAGAATTGAACGGTGCAGACATTAATAAAGCCAAGAGTGCTGCAAATGCAGTAAGCGATACTGTAAAACACATCACTTTTGCAGCACCCGCTTATGTTTCTATTACTCGTGCCAGCGAACCTGTATTAGGTGCTTTTGCTAGTAAAACTGAGGTAAACAAGACTACTGCTCCCATCAAGGGTAATGCAGGCGTGTATGTAATGCAGATTATCAATAAAGACAAGAGTGCCGAAACATTCGATGCTAAAACAGAAGAAAGCAATTTGGAAAATATGGCAGCACGCTATTCAAACAGCTTCATCAGCGACTTATATAAGAAAGCAGAAGTAAAAGATGACCGCTACTTATATTTCTAAGTCTATCCTCGTCTAAATCATAAATGGAAAGGGAAGTGTGTCAAAACTCCCTTTTTATCGAAATCACCCTCGCCACAGGTCGTTGTGGCGAGGGTGATTTTTAGTTTATGAGAGCTTCGACATACCCTCCTTTTTTGAGTTTACAAGAAACACAATCATCACACTATTATAATATAAAAGGGGATGTGTCAAGGTCGTTTGACACATCCCCTTTTCCACTTAAGGCGGAATATATTAATTATTCTCAGGGCGAAGTTTACGAACTGTAACGGCAGTCTGCCACATTTCACTTTCGCGCAATGCTTTCAACTCTTCTTCCAACTTTTCGCGATAATCGGGTTTAGAGTTAGAGTCGATAGAAATCTGAGCTTCGTTACCGGTCTTCACGCTGTGATACAGTTTTTCAACCACAGGCTTGATAGCATCGTGGAACGGAGTCATCCAGTCCAATGCACCGCGCTGGGCAGTAGTAGAACAGTTAGCATACATCCAGTCCATACCATTCTTTGCAAACAGCGGCATCAATGACTGAGTCAGTTCTTCCACAGTTTCGTTGAATGCTTCAGAAGGAGTATGTCCGTTTTCACGCAACACTTCATACTGTGCCAGCAACAATCCCTGAATAGCACCCATCAATGAACCGCGTTCACCTGTCAAATCCGAAGTAGCTTCACGCTGGAAAGTAGTCTCAAACAAATAGCCGGAACCGATACCGATACCCAAAGCGATAGTACGTTCGTAAGCCTTACCGGTTACATCCTGATAGATGGCGTATGAAGAGTTCAAGCCGCGACCTTCGAGGAACATGGTACGCAATGAAGTACCCGAACCTTTGGGGGCAACCATGATTACGTCAACATCGGCAGGAGGAACCACACCTGTACGGTCGCTCCAAGTAATGGCAAAACCATGAGAGAAATAAAGAGCCTTACCCGGAGTAAGACAAGGTTTAATAGTGGGCCATACAGACATAACAGCTGCATCAGACAACAGACACATAATAATGCTTGCTTTCTGGCAGGCTTCTTCAATGCCGAACAGAGTTTCTCCCGGAACCCATCCGTCAGCAACTGCTTTTTCATATGTTTTTCCCGGACGCTGACCAACGATTACATTAAAACCATTGTCACGCAGGTTCAAAGACTGCCCCGGACCCTGTACACCATAACCGATTACAGCGATTGTTTCATCTTTCAATACTTCACGTGCTTTTTCCAAAGGAAATTCATCGCGGATAACTACAGTTTCTGTAACACCGCCAAAATTCAATTGTGCCATTTTTAAAACTAATTTTTACGGACAGCACTACGCCATCCTATTATTATTAAATTAAATCAATATCACTTTACTGCGAACGACTACTTCCGTACCGTTCTTTCTTACTTCTATGTCATACTCTCCCTCTCCCACTTCCTCACGATAGAAACTCAAAGTATCGCCATAATAACTTTCGGCCACGTATGCCATTTCAAAACGCTTTACCCGCTTTTCCTTGAATACTTCGATGGGAAACAAATCGAGGATGTGTTCGATATACTTAATACTGTTTACATGCCCGTTGATGTCGATATCACTGTATTTTGTCCGATACTCCACAAGAGGCGTCTTCTCGGTCACTTTGATGCGACCGGGCTTGGAGATAGGGCAATCTTTATCACACACATAGTCGGTGATGCTCCCTCCGTGAAGAGTCAGCAGATCGGCAGGTTTACGAGTTTCCATACTTATCATCGCCCACACCGAACGGGCATAGCCCACTGCATTCCCCTCGTGGTCAAGAATGGCAAAGTTACGGTCGGTGAAGAGACGGTACACGTTTTCCACCCACGTCCGGATAGAAAAATCCTCGTATTGATACGGCATTTCATCCAACTCGACAGCCAGGCGGGAAAGCACCCATGTGTAATTGTCCTCGTTCAGCGTAGCAATACCAAATCCACGGTCGCTGGCATGAAAACCTGCGCAATTCAGCAGATGATTTCCCAGTACCCCCATG
>ENA-OPDD01001473-OPDD01001473.1-human-gut-metagenome-genome-assembly--contig:-NODE-1473-length-15862-cov-10.194408_pt1 | contig 15862 bp, 7 predicted proteins | sample MGYA00241574_ERZ501499 | MGnify/ENA primary metagenome ERZ501499 (study PRJEB25962, sample SAMEA2042576) | human gut metagenome | biome: human gut; feature: human-associated habitat; material: faeces...
GGTTGATGGTCTGGGTGTTGGAGATGCCGTCCAGTGCCCAGTGGTAGGGCAGCTTGGCAACGCTGTTCAGGCTGGCCAGCAGGCCGTTCTGCTCTGCGCCGTAAGCCGGGTTTGCACCGGGGGCAAACGGGGTAAAGGCTGCGCGGCCATCCGGCATTGCGCCGGTTGCCTTACCGTATACCACATTGGAGGTGATGGTCAGGATAGAGGTGGTAGCCTCGGAGTTGCGGTAGGTGTGGCGGCGCTTGATCTTCTCCAGGAAGGTGCGCAGCAGCCAGACAGCGATATCATCGGCGCGGTCGTCATCGTTGCCGTAACGGGGGAATTCGCCCTCGATCTCGTAATCGGTGACCAGACCGGTCTCGTCACGCACGCACTTGACCTTGGCGTACTTGATTGCGCTCAGGGAGTCAACTACATGGCTGAAGCCGGCAATACCGGTGGCAAAGGTGCGGCGCACATCGGTATCGATCAGGGCCATTTCAGCCGCCTCATAGTAGTACTTGTCGTGCATGTACTGGATCAGGTTCAGCACATTGACGTACAGGCCTGCCAGCCAATCCATCATAACGTCATACCTGGCAATAACTTCGTCATAATCCAGGTACTCTGCAGTGATGGGGGCATAGTGAGGGCCAATCTGCTCATGCAGCTTTTCGTCCATACCGCCGTTGATGGCATACAGCAGGCACTTGCCCAGGTTGGCACGTGCGCCGAAGAACTGCATCTCCTTGCCGGTCTGGGTTGCGGAAACGCAGCAGCAGATGGAGTAGTCGTCGCCCCAGACAGGCTTCATCACATCGTCGTTCTCGTACTGGACGGAGGAAGTCTTGATAGAGATCTTGGAGGCGTAATCCTTAAAGGTCTTGGGCAGAGCAGAGGAGTACAGAACGGTCAGGTTCGGCTCCGGTGCGGGGCCCATGTTTTCCAGGGTATGCAGGAAGCGGAAGTCGGTCTTGGTGACCATGGAGCGGCCATCCATGCCGATGCCGCCAACTTCCAGGGTAGCCCACACGGGGTCGCCGCTGAACAGCTGGTTGTAGCTGGGGATACGGGCAAACTTGACCATGCGGAACTTCATGGTCAGGTGGTCGATCAGTTCCTGGGCCTCGGTCTCGGTCAGGATGCCCTTATCCAGGTCGCGCTGGATGTAGATATCCAGGAAGGTGGAGATACGGCCAACGCTCATGGCAGCGCCGTTCTGGGTCTTGATGGCAGCCAGATAGCCAAAGTACAGCCACTGCACAGCCTCCTTGGCGTTGGCAGCGGGCAGGGAGATATCATAGCCGTAAGCAGCGGCCATGGCCTTCATATCGTTCAGGGCGCGGATCTGCAGGGCGATCTCTTCGCGCAGACGGATGACGTCATCGGTCATGGTGCCGTCACCGCAGTTGGCAAAGTCGTTCTGCTTTTCTTTGATCAGGTAGTCAATGCCGTACAGGGCAACGCGGCGGTAGTCGCCAACGATGCGGCCGCGGCCATAGGTATCGGGCAGGCCGGTCACAATGTGGCTGTGGCGAGCCTTTTTCATCTCCGGGGTGTAGGCATCAAACACAGCGGTGTTGTGGGTGCGGGCATACTTGGTAAAGATTTCGTGCAGCTTCGGGGACGGAGTATAGCCATAGGTGGTGCAGGCCTGTTCTGCCATCTTGATGCCGCCATAGGGCATGAAGGCGCGCTTGAGGGGCTTATCGGTCTGCAGGCCGACGACTTTTTCCAGATCCTTCAGGTCCTCGCTGATATAGCCGGGGCCGTAAGCGGTCATGCCGGAAACCACTTCAGTCTCCATATCCAGAACGCCGCCCTTGGCGCGCTCTTCTTTCTGCAGAACCTGCAGAGCACCCCAAAGCTTATCGGTTGCTTCGGTGGGGCCGGCAAGGAAGCTTTCATCGCCGGAGTAGGGGCGGTAGTTCTTCTGGATAAAATCGCGGGTGTTGACTTCTTCTTTCCAGATGCGGCCCTGGAAGCCTTCCCACTGTACAAAATCTGTCATCGGTTACCTCCTGTTGTAAACCAAATACGCTGCTCTATTAGTTAGGTTGCTCTAACCAGCTATTGAAAATCTTGTCCTTTTCCAGCTGGCGGGCGGGCAGTTTTTCTGCGTTGCCCACGGTTCCAGCCCAAAAGGACGCCATTGACCAGCCCGTATCCGGGCCACAATCATTCTACCATATGTCCTTACAAAAAGCAACAACTACACCAAAAATTGTGTTGGAAACTTTTGCATTGCTTTTTGTGCATGGCATTTGCCGCACATGTCGGTGGCTTCCCATGGCGAACGGTGCAGGTATAATTTTGTCTTTCACGGTTAGGTTGCGCTAACACAGAAAGTACTTTCAAAAGCCGGGGTTTTCATACCGGCTCTGCCGGGTTGTTGGTTCAGCATACCCTGCAGAGTGCCTTTAGTATACCAACCCGCATCGGGGCTGTCTGTTGCCAAGGCAACAACCCAAAAATTTGCAAAAAAAGCCCCCGCACCGGAAGCTGCTCCGGTGGGGGGCGTTGGAGAGGGAGAGATCAGGTTTTGGGTTCCGCCGCTTTTTCTGCGTCTTCCGATTTTTCTGTTTCATCGGGTTCTGCAGCGGGTTCTTCCGGCAGGCGGCCATACAGCTCCATAGCGTCATGCAGCTTTTGGGCCAGCTCCGGGGTAAAGGCGCCGGGCAGGGCGCGCCAGCACCAGTTACCGCCCAAGGTGGCGGGGGTGTTCATCCTGGCTTCATGCCCAAGGCCCAGCACATCCTGGGCCTGCACCACGGCCAGATCCGCCACGCTGGACCAGATGCCGCGCATCATGCCCCAGTTCATACCTTCCTCTTTGGTCAGATTCAGGTACTGGATGGCGCGCTCAATATCGTCCGGCAGAGCGGTTTCAAACCAGCCGTCCACCGGCTCATTATCATGGGTGCCAGTGTAAGCAATGCAGTTGGTGGGGTAGCTGTGGGGGCGGTAGTCACCGCCGTCACGGCTGTCAAAGGCAAATTCCAGCACTTTCATGCCGGGGTAGGCGCATTCTTTCAGCAGCGCGCGCACATCATCGGTCAAAAAGCCCAAGTCCTCAGCAATAATGCGGGGGCTGCCCAGCTCTTTTTTGACGGCAGCAAAGAGGGCATAGCCCGGCCCAGTGCGCCAGCGGCCGTTTTCGGCGGTCTTATCACCATAGGGGATGGCATAATACCCCGCAAAGCCGCGGAAATGGTCAATGCGCAACACATCATAAATTCCGCACAGGTGGCGGATGCGGCGCACCCACCAGGCATAGCCGTTGGCAGCCATAGCGTCCCAGTCAAACAGTGGGTTGCCCCATAGCTGACCGGTGGCGGAGAAGCCATCCGGCGGACAGCCGGCCACCTCGGTGGGGACCAGGTTTTCGTCCAGCTGGAACTCCTGCGGGCAGGACCAGACATCCACGCTGTCCTCCGCCACATAGATCGGCAGGTCGCCGATAATCTCAATGCCCTGCGCGTTGGCATAGGCTTTCAGGTCATGCCACTGGGTATAGAACAGATACTGCACAGCCTGCCAGAAGTCAATATCCGCCGCATATTTGGCGCGGGCCGCGGCCAAGGTCTCCGGTTCGCGGCGGCGCAGCGGTTCTTCCCACTGCTGCCAGCAGACCCCGTTATGGGCATCTTTCAGGGCCATGAACAGGGCATAGTCCGGCAGCCAGAACGCGTTTTTCGCCAAAAAATCGGCGTAATCCGCCGGGGGCGCTGCCAACAGGCGGGCACAGGCTTTGTGCAACACCACATAACGCTTTTGGTACAACGCTCCGTAATTGACACAGCCAGGGGTACTTTCCCAGTCGATAGATTCATATTCTTCCGGCTGGAGGAGGCCCGCTTTGGCCAGCAGGTCCAGGTCAATAAAATACGGATTGCCCGCAAAGGTAGAAAAAGACTGGTAAGGGCTGTCGCCATAGCTGGTGGGGCAAACCGGAAGGATCTGCCAGTAAGCCTGACCGGCTTTGACTAGGAAATCCACAAAATCTTTTGCTGCCGCGCCCATGGTGCCGATGCCATGGGGGGAGGGCAGGCTGGAAATATGCAGCAGAATGCCGCTTGCTCTCATCAGGGAAACCTCTTTTCTTTATATACTCCGCATATGTCTGGTTCGTTCAATGATTGGGCAAAGCCGCAACACTTTCGTCCTCAATCAATTCAAAAGGAACCACTTCATGCACCGCGCTACTTCCGTTTTCAATACAGTTGAGCAGAATTTCCGCACCGCGCTGGGCCAGTCGTTCCGAGTTCTGGCGGATGGTGGTCAGCCGCGGGTTGCTGTAGCGCCCCAGCGCAATACCGTCATAGCCCGAAACCGAAATATCCTGCGGCACACGCAGGCCATGGTCATTCAGGGCACGGATCGCGCCCAGGGCCATCAGGTCCGACATGGCAAACACTGCCGTAATATCCGGGCAGTGCTTGAGCAGGTATTCCATGGCGGTATATCCGCTTTGCAGCGAAAACCGGGCATAGGCATACTGCTTTTCCATCTCGAACGGCAGGCCAAGGCGGAACATAGCGCTCTGGCTGCCGGTCAGACGGGACAGACTGGGGCGGGACTGGTCTGGCTTGCCGCCAATCAGCCCGATCTTGCGGTGGCCCTGCGCATACAGGTACTCAATCATCAGGGACGATGCCGAAACATCGTCCACGCTGACGCTGGACAGGTTGGGAATGTTCAGGGTTGCGGCGCTGTTGGTCAGCAGCAGGCATGGAACACGCAGTTCCGCCAGCTGCGGTGTGAAGTATTCCAGGTTAGAACCAAGGAAAACAATACCATAAGGTTTGCGCTCGGCGCAGATCAGTTCGGCCTGCGCAACTTCGTTGGCTTCTTCATCAATATAATAGACCGTGGAAACATATCCGCGTTCCTCCAGGATAGCCTGCATTTTTTCCAGAATGTCCACAAACAACATGTTCTGGGTGCCCTTTACGATCAGGGCAAGGCCATCGCTGCTTTGCTGTTTCAGGTGTTTGGCGTTGGAGTTTGGCTGGTAATTATACCGCTTGATGACCTCAAGAATCTTGGCGCGGGCGGCCGGGCTGACGCTGGGGTTATTGTTGAGCACCCGCGAAACCGTGCCGATGGCATACCCTGATTCTTTTGCAATATCTTTGATGGTCATACACAGAAAACTCCTTCCGGCAGCAGGGTGCCGCAGCCATTAGCCCTTTACAGCACCGGCCACCACACCATCAATGATATACTTCTGGCAGATCAGATACAGAATAATGACCGGCAGAATGGTGATCATGATGCAGGCCATCATGGGCGCCATTTCCACCTTGCCGTAACTGCCGCGGAAATACTGAATCGCCATGGGGATGGTGCGGTAGGTTTTGATATCCAGCACCAGGGTGGGCAGCAGATAGTCGTTCCAGACCCACATGGTTTCCAGGATTGCGGTAGAGATCATCGTCGGCTTTAAGATAGGGCAGACCACGCGGAAGAAAATCTGCAGCGGGTTGCAGCCATCGATCATAGCGGCTTCCTCAATTTCAACCGGCATGCTCTTCATAAAGCCGGTGAACATGAACACCGCGAGACCGGCACCGAAGCCGAGGTAGATGATGCAGATGTTGTAAGGGTTGTTCAATTTTAAGCTATCCGCTGTTTTGGCCAGGGTAAACATGACCATCTGGAACGGCACCACCATGCTGAACATGCACAAGCCGTACATCAGTTTGGAAAGTTTGCCGTTGACACGGGTGATGAACCATGCGCACATGGAGCAGCACAGCAGAATCAGCACAACGGAACTGACAGTAATGACTAGGCTATACCAGAAGGAAGACAAAAAGTCCATTTCCTGGATGCCGTAAATATAGTTTTTGAGGCCGACAAAGGTTCCGGCCGTGGGCAGCTCAAACGCGCGGGAGGTGGTAATGGCGCGCTCGGTTTTGAGGGAGTTAAAGAAGATCATGACGATGGGGTAGATCCATGCAACGCACAGCACTCCAAGCACCACGCTGAGAATGGCATTGATGCGGCGGTCCGCTTTGCCAACGGTAGGCTTTTCTTCCACCGGTTTTTTGATGGTTTTTTCCATTACTGCTGCACCTCCTTGGACTGGGTCAGCTTTTGCTGGAGTACGGCCAGCACCACAACAAACAGGCAGAACACAACAGCCTTTGCCTGGCCGATGCCCTTCCACTGGGGTCCGGAGCGGGCATAGAAGGTATCATAAATGTTGTAAGCCAGCATCATGGTCTGCTTGGCCGGTTCACCGCCGGTCAGGGACAGGTTCTGGTCAAACAGCTTGAAGGAGTTGGTCAAAGTCAGGAAGGTGCAGATGGTAATGCTGGGCATAACCATGGGGATCGTGATCTTAAACAGGATCTGCTTGGCGTTTGCGCCATCGATCTTGGCGGCTTCGATCAGATCCAGCGGCACGTTCTGCAGGCCAGCAATGTAGATGATCATCATGTAACCGATCTGCTGCCAGCACATCAGAATGACAAGGCCCAAGAAGCCGTACGTGGCGTTCAGGGAAAGCAGCGGTTTTTCGAGTGCGCTGAGTACGCCGTTGAGCAGAATCTGCCAGATATAGCCAAGGATAATGCCGCCGATCAGGTTGGGCATAAAGAAGGTGGTACGGAAGATGTTGGTACCGCGGATGCCGCGGGTAAGCAGCAGCGCAATGCCGAACGCCAGCACATTGATGAGCACCGTGGACACCACAGTAAACACCGCAGTGAACCAAAACGCATGGGTGAAGGTATCATCCAGCCAGATCTTGGCATAGTTGCCGAGACCAACAAAGGTAACATTTTGAACAGTTGTGAATTTGCAGAACGAAAGCGCCACGCCCCAGATAAACGGCCAGATAAAGCCGATGATAAAGGCCAGCAGGGTGGGCAGCACGAACACGGGCCAATAGCGCTGGATCGCTTTTTCCATAACAGTACCCCCTTGAGCACGTACTTGAGCACATAAAAGAGCGGGGCGGGCGAATCATCGCCCGCCCCGCTTTTAACATTCAGGTCTCGCTATTTTGGTTCATATCAGCCTGCATTCAGGGCAGCTTCGGTCTTCCAGCCATCCACAAAGGCGGTCACAACAGCGTTCCAATCGCCAGTGCCGGCTGCGTAAGCAGTCAGAGCAGAGCCAACGCCGTTCTTCCAGTTTTCGGAAGGCATGGTGGAGAAGCACCAGGCAACAGGAGTCTTGCCCTCAGCGGTCAGAGCATTATCAACCTTAACGAAGAGGTTGGGGGATTCCTGAGCATTCTTGAAGGGGATAACAAAGCCCATATCGTTTGCCATGGCCTTGGTGCCCTCATCAGAGCTGACGCACCAGTAGATGAAGTCGAGAGTTGCATCGATATCTGCCTGGTCGGCTTCCTTGTTTACACACCAGTAGTTCTCGGTGCCGGTGCACAGGCCCTGGTTGGCCTCATCGCCCACGCCAATGTAGACGGGGATCATGGTCAGGTCGTCATCGGTGAAGGGCTTGCCATCGCCGACGAGGTTGGTATATTCCCAAGAACCGTTCTGGTAGAAGACAGCCTCATTGTCCAGGAACTCGTTGCGGCTGTCATCGCCAGTCTTGCCAGCCAGCTCAGTGGGAGCACAGGTGGAGTTGTTGATGTACAGGTCAAACATGTTCTTGTAGTTATCCAGGTAGGTGCCCTTGATAGCATCCGTGGAGCCGATGCCGTCAGCCTGGTACTCAAAGTAGATGGGCAGGTTGGCCAGGTGGGTCTTGAAGCGCCAGTCAGAGGAAGAATCCATACCGGCGGAGGTGAATGCTGCAAAGCCAAGTTCGTCCTTGCGGGCGGTGATGTCCTCGGCAACCTTCTTCAGGTCTGCGAAGCTCTTGATATCATCGGTGGTGTAACCGGCCTTTTCCAGCAGGGTCTTGTTGGTGATCAGGCCGTAGCTCTCGATAACGTAGCCGATGGCCACGGTGGCGTCGCCATCTTTCAGGGCGTAAGAATCGCTGGTCAGGTCGCCCAGGATCTTGGAGCCGGTCAGGTCATAGCAGTAATCCTTCCAGTTGGCCAGGCCGACAGGGCCGTTGACCTGGAACAGGGTGGGCGCATCGCTCTTGGCCATTTCGCTCATCAGAGTGGTTTCGTACTGGCCGGAAGCAGCGGTCACAACGGTAACGGGAACGCCGGTCTCTTCGGTGTAGGTCTTTGCCAAGGCCTGCCAGGCTTCATCCTGCTCGGGCTTGAAGTTCAGGTAGTAGACCTTGCCGGCGGCAGTGGTATCTGCCGGGGCGGCTGCTTCGGAGCTGGCAGCTTCGGAAGAAGCTGCGGTGCTTTCTGCAGCAGAGGAAGCAGTGGAAGATGCGGTGGAGCCGCAGCCTGCCAGCAGGCCGGCAGCCATCATGGATGCCACGGCGAGAGAGATTGTTTGCTTGGATTTCATGGTATTGTCCTCCTTTTTAAGTGGAACCAGTTGCACCGTTGTGGGTCGGTGTGGTTCACGGGTTGGTAACGTTTCCAACCTTTCTGTGGCTTTATACTACACCCGTGTTTTGCAAAAATCAATCGTTTTTTGGATTTTGAGTGCAAGATTGTAGCCTTGCACGAATCGCAACCGTTTTCCTTGTCGAATATAACAAGAAAGTAGTATTCATTTTGATGAAACGTTTCAATTTCACGGCAAAATGCGACTTTATAAACCAAAAGCAGCCCCGCGGCGGCGGGAGCTGCTTTTGATTGTCATATTTTTGCGCAACTTGTTTCACACCTGCTGGTAAGCGAGCCAGTAGAAAGCGGCGTGGTTGGTGCTGGTGGCGGAGGCATACATGCCAACGGTGCAGCCGGTAAAGCCGCCGGTTATCTCGGTGCTCAAAAGCTCAGGGCAACACCGCATCATTCTAAGTTCCGATACGGCGAGCGAGGTGCGGCAGATGCTAAGCCAAAAGCGCAGATAATACTGGATGCTGCAAAGGTGAGCGCCGCCAGTGGCGGAAACAGCGAACCGAAGCAGGGGCAGCGGTCGCAGAGTGCGAGGGGCTTTTGCCCCCGAAGCACGATGCGGGTACCGCAACCCGACATTATCGAGCATTTTGGCAACGCAGATGCCGTGCCGCAGCCGCCGAAGCGGTGCTTAAGCCGTAAGGCGGGAATTGTGCGGTGTTGCCCTTGCATTCTTTGCGGGTAACACATGGATTTTTCGGTGCATTTTCGGCCCGGCCCTTACACTTTTTTCGTTTCCGCCTGCACCAGGGCGCGGTACAGGGTAAAATCCGGCACGGGGGCCGCCGGGGCACCAGGCAGTGGAGCCTGCCAGGCGGCATAATCCGGCCCGTCCCCGGCCGCGCGGGGAATCGCCATCAGACCGGTCAGAACGCGGGCGGTTAGTGCGCCGTCCAGCATGGTATCGCTGCAAAAGCCGGCCCAGAACCCAGTTTTGGGCTGCAGCAGAGCCGCCATGGCACCAAAATCATCCGCCGCACGGCCCAGGGTGCAAAAGCAGTTCTGCCAGTCCTTATCCAAAAACTGCTCCCGCGCGGTGCAAAAGCGCACCGCCCCGCGCAGGGCGTACAGGTACAGCCGCACGCTGAACACCACCTGCTCCTGCCAGAGCGGCGTGGTGGCCCGCCCGGCGTAAGAACAGCCGGGCAGCAGCGTTTCATAATTTTCCAGCGCGGAAGTGCAGAGCTGCTGATAGGCAGCCAGCTGTTCCGCATAGCTTTCTGCGGGCAGCAGAGCGGCAAGTTCCTGAATCGGGCCCTGCGTTTTGCCGCACAGCCAGGCCGAAGCAAACAGCCGGGTGCTGCGGGTCAGGAACGCTTCGCCCACCGGCTGCGGCGGGCTGCCCGCCTGCACGGCGCTTTCGGCACGGGCGCGCAGGCAGACCGAAAGATCCTCCAGTGCGCTGTCCGTCAGTGCCCAGCCATCCGGCGCACGGTAGGTACAGCGCAGGTAAGCCGTGCGCTGCGCGGCGCAGTCGGTATCCGGGGTACACCACAAAGCACCGGTCAGGTTCAACTCCATCAGGGAGGGGCGCAGGTCCCCGGTGCCAACCATCCAGAAGCTGCGCACCCCGCCGCGCCAGGCTCCCTGCAGCATTCCGTTAACGGCGGTATCGCCGCCGGGGGAGGCGGGCATGGGGGTGCCGGTCAGCTTATCGCGGCGGCAAAGGCTGAACCACAGCCCGTGCTGCGCGCCGGGACCAGGGCCGCCCGCACTGCTGGCACTGGGGGCCGGGGTTAAAACGGGGATAACGCTATCCGGGATTTTGAGTTTTCCCTCCTGGTAGAGCGCAACGGTTTCGCCCTGCAGCAGAATATAGGCAGCGGCACCGGGCACCGTGGCGTTCAGCAGCTGCCATTGCTCTTGCAGCGCCGCAGTGCTGGCTGTGCCATCGGGATCACCCCCCATCCCGTCAATGCCCAGCGCCCAGATGCGCGGGCTGGTTTTGAGAGTGCGGATAGAATCCTGCCAGATTTTATGGCGTTCTTCCGGGTTTTCCGCCGCAGCCTGCTGCGGGGCAGCCCCCAGCGGGGTCTGCGGGTTCTGCACAGGGCGCAGGCCCATGGCGGCGGCAAGGTCCGCCTGTTTGTCGGTGCGCACCATATTGCCGCGGTAGCGCAGCAGGGATTCAAAAATCATCTCCCAGCCGTTTTCGGTGGCATCCGCCCAGGCGGACAGCCATGGTGCATCCGAAAGATCCCACCCGCGCAGGCCGACAGCGGCGGCTGGCCCGGTAATGCGGCCCTCCGGCACAGTGGCAAAGGGTTTGGGCTCAAACTGCTGCTGGTTCCAGAACCAGAATGGTGCTACCCCCAGGTAATGACGGCTGATATCCAGCAGGCCGTACACCGCGCCCAAATCATCCGCCGCGCAGAGGGTGAGCTGGTTTTCCGTCACATCCAGCGTATAACTTTCCGGCGGCAGGGCGGGGGCAAGGCAGATCATCAGGCGGTTATCCGGCACAAAACCGGTGGTGGAAAGAGTCATTTCCATATCACGCCAAAAGCGCGCCACGGCATGCTGCACGGGCGCACTGGCCCACTGCGCTGTGACCCGTGTGGCACGGCTAAGCATAAAATCCATTGTTTTCCTGCCTTTCAATACACTCTACCATCATCCCCGCCGTATCGGCGCTTGGATGGATGCAGTATTCCCTTACTGGTCCAAAAATTCGCGGATCTCGGCTTCCACGGCACGCACCTCGCGCTCAAATGCGCGGGCGGATACCCGTAGCGCACCGTTGCCCAGAATAATGATCTGTTCCGCACCATCGGAGCTGACCACCCGCACGCGGTGGTTTTTGGCCAGCTCATGGGTGGCGCGCTCGATGAACATATCGGCGGTTTCGGCTTCGCGGGTATAAATCACATGCAGGTTGTGCCAGGTTTCTTGTTCCCGTCCGGCGCCCTTGACGCGGTAGGCGTCAAACACCAGGATGGGCACACACTTGCGGTAGCCCGCATAGTTGCACAGAATGTCCATCAACCGGCGGCGGGCGGCATCCAGGTTTTCCGCCGCAATCTTCTTTAATTCATCCCACGCAAAAATCACGTTGTAGCCGTCTACCAGCAGGTACTCCGGCCCGCTGGGCGGCGGTGCAGCGGGGGTACGGTTCTGGCTTGGCCCCACACTGCGGAAGGCTTTGCGCGCGGCAAGCTGGTCATGCTGACCTGCGGCTTCCCCCCGGCGCTTGATCGGCCCATAGGTGCGCTCAAAAATCGCCAGCAGCTCTTTGTCCTGCTCCAGTGTGCCGCAGTAAGCGGCAGCACGGCGGCGGGCATCGGATGCTTCATCGGAGGCATCCGCTTCTTCCTGTTTCGCCTGCTGGGCACCGGGCGCGTTGCGCCCCAGGCCGCTGGCCACATGGGCGTGGGCGGGAACTTCGTCCCATTTGACAAGGTAGCCCGCGCCGTGGCTGCAAAATACGGAATCCGCCGGGTTTTCAGTATCGGCATCCGGCTGGTAGCCAATGGCTTCCAGCACGGCTTCGGTGTTGTGGCAGGGCGCATAGCCGCGGGGCATACAGCTCAGGCGGCCCGCACCGCGGGTGTAGGCGGTCACTTCCCGCGCACAGCCCCGCATTTCGGCAACCGGGGCTTTGCCGGTAATGACGGCCAGGCCATCCTCGTTTTCCGGCGTGCTGAATTCCGCGCAGCGGCGCTGCAGATCGGCCATGGCGCGGCCAACACAGTCCTGCGGGACTTCCAGCCGGAAGTCATACCAGGGTTCCAGCAGGACCGCCTGCCCCCGGGCCGCCGCGGTGCGCAGCCCCTGCCGCACGGCGCGGTAGGTTGCCTGGCGAAAGTCCCCGCCCTCGGTGTGCTTGATGTGGGCACGGCCTGCCGTCAGGGTGATTTTTACATCGGTCAGCGGCGCACCGGCCAGCACGCCGGGGTGGCTGCGCTCCGCCAGGTGGGTCAAAATCAACCGCTGCCAGTTCAGGTCCAGCGCATCGGTGCGGCAAATGCTGGCAAACTGCAGGCCGCTGCCCGGCTCGCCGGGTTCCAGCAGCAGATGAACCTCCGCATAATGGCGCAGCGGTTCATAATGGCCCACGCCCTCCACCGGGGCAGAGATGGTCTCTTTGTATAGAATGCCGCCCTCGCCGAAGGCCACTTCCAATCCAAAGCGACTTTGCAGCACGCTCTGCAAAATTTCCAGTTGAATTTCACCCATCAGCTGCAGGTGGATCTCGCCCAGAGCGGCGTTCCACACCACATGCAGCTGTGGATCCTCGTCCTCCAGGGTGCGCAGGGCCAGAAGGGCACAGTGGGGGTCAGCGCCTTCCGGCAGCTCCACCCGGTAGTTCAGCACCGGTTCCAGCATCGGCTGGCGGGCATCCGGCTGTACGCCAAGGCCCTGTCCGGGATAGGTTTTTGTGGGGCCCAGCACCGCACAGACGGTGCCCGCCGGGGCTTCGCTGACCAGGCGGTATTTGCTGCCGGAGTAGACCCGCAGCTGGTCGGCCTTTTCTTCAAACTCCACACGGGCATCTGGGCGGGATACCAGGTTGGATTTGACTTTCAGCACGCCGTCCGTCACTTTCAGGTAGGTCATGCGCGCGCCGGATTCGTCTGCCCCGATCTTGAAGATGCGCGCGCCAAAGCTGCCGGCGTCCGGCGGCATGCGGGTATCCCGCTGCAGACCATTGAGCAGGTCGTCAATGCCATCCAGCCGCAGAGCCGCGCCAAAATAGCAGGGGAACACCTGCCGCCGCGTGATTGCCGTGATGAGATCCGCCTGCGGCACCGTTCCTGTTGCCAACACGGCTTCCATCAGCGGTTCACTGCACACGCCAAGGGCTTCGGCGCGTTCTTCCGCCGGAACGGTGGGGGTAAAGTCCACACAGCCATCCCCAAAGCGGCCCCGCAGCTCCCGCAGGCGCAGGGCTTTGTCCGCACCGGGCAGATCCATTTTGTTGACATAGATAAAGGTTGGCACATGGTAGCGCTCCAACAGCCGCCACAATGTCATCGTGTGGCTTTGGATGCCGTCCGTGCCGGAAATGACCAGCACCGCATAATCCAGCACCTGCAGCGTGCGCTCGGCCTCCGCCGAAAAGTCCACGTGGCCGGGGGTATCCAGCAGGGTGATCTGGGTCTCTTCCAGCGGGGTGCCCGTCACCGTTCCGGCCGGCAGGGTAAGCACGGCCTGTTTGGCAAAAATGGTAATGCCGCGGGCTTTTTCCAGCGCATCGGTGTCCAAAAATGCATCCCGATGGTCTACGCGCCCCAGCTTGCGGATGCTGCCCGCACGGTAGAGCAGTGCTTCCGAAAGAGTGGTTTTTCCGCTGTCCACGTGTGCCAGAACCCCAACGACCAGACGTTTCATAACTTTCCTAACCTCATTCACAGCGTTCCCGGCTGCTGCGCCAGGGGCACCGTTTATTTTTTGCACCGCCGCCCGCCGGGCAAGGGATATCTGCCGGATTTTGGCGATCCTTTTCTATTATAATAGTACCCGTTTTAACTAGGGGATTCAACCACTAATTTGCGCGGGCTTTTGTTTTTGGGGCAGGATGCAAAAAATATTTTATAAAGGGTATTGACATTGCGGGATGTGGATGCTATACTATTTAGGCACTCAAGAGAGAGCAACTAAATATCGCGGGGTAGAGCAGATGGTAGCTCGTCGGGCTCATAACCCGGAGGTCGCAGGTTCAAGTCCTGTCCCCGCAACCAACAAAAGCTCGTTGAAACGACAAGTTTCAACGAGCTTTTTTCTACATTATGGCAAAAGTGGTAACAAGCTGGTAACTTTGACCCCAAAATGACCCCAAAACGGCAAAACGACTGCGCCCGGACGGATGAAATTTTCAACCGCCCGGGCGCTTTTCGTGGATAAAATTTGCGGAATTGGCAGGTAAAAATAGGAGCGGTCAGCGTAGTCAGCTCGCTTTGACGAGTACCAGCACGCTGTTGTTTGGCACGACTATCTGTTCCTGTTTGGTAGGAATGGGCGGGTTCTTGTACTGGCGCAGGGCTTTTTGGATTTGCTGCTTGACCTCCAGCAGAGCGGCTTCCAATGTAGGGGTCTGCACTTCAATTTTTGGAAAGTCGGGAACATGGGCGGTGCAGCCGTCCGGGGATAAGGTGCAGAGTACAGGGTAGGGCCGGCTATCTACGGAAATACTGTACTGCATCCCGAACATATCATCCATTTTGTCCATCTCATGGCGCTTGTGTTCGTCCATGCTGTGGACGTATGTGTCCATTGTGAACGCCACCGAGTAGTGACCGAGGATGGCTGACAGGGTCTTGTAGTCCATGCCGCGCTCCAGCGCACGGGTGGCAAAGGTGTGGCGCAGGGCGTGGAAGGTAAAGTGCCCGATGTCGGCATCCTTCAACAGTCGGTCATAGTAATCCTTGAAAGTTTTCTGCTCAAAGTAGTGTCCAAACTCGTTGGTGACGATGAATCCCTCGTCGGTGTACTTATCCCCTGCCCGAATCTTGTCCTGCGCCTGCTGCTGTTTCCAACGGGTAAGCTCGTCTGCCATTGTGCGGGTCAGTGGAATCGTGCGGCGGGAGTTTTTCGTTTTAGGTGTGCCGAATACGATTTCAGTTTTGTTTTCGCCGTCGTGTGCTTCGTATTTGGCAAGGCGGTTGATGGTACGGCGGACATGAAGCTGGGCAGTGGAAAAGTCGATGTCCTCCCACTTTAATGCCAGCAATTCCCCCATCCGCAGCCCAGTACACAAGTCCAGCCGGATGAACACTCCATACCGGTGGCGGTAGCTGGCTTGCACCAGCGCCCGCTGCTGATCGTTGGTAAATACGCTGATTTCGGGCTTTTCTCCGCCGGGCAGGGTCACGGCATCGCAGGGATTATAGACAAGTAGATGCTCTTTTACAGCTTGCTGTAGGCACTTATGCAGTGCCATGTGGTAGTTGCGAAGCGTCTTGGGCGACAGCCCTTCCTCGCGGAATTTGTAGTTGTAAAACTCCTGCAAGGTGTGTGGCTCTAACTTTTTCAGCAGGATTTTCCCCAACACACAAAAATGCTTGTTCAAGTAGCTGCGGTAGCTGGCGTAAGTAGATTGCTTGACGGCGTCCTTCATATAGGTGTCCAGCCAGTATTCATACCACTCTCCCAGTGTCACCGACATCGGATCGCGCCAGCCCTGTGCGCGGACTTCGTGGGCTTGCTGCTGCAGGATTGCGATTGCCTCTTGCCGGGTGTTGCAGCAGGTGGATGTACGCTTGGGCTTGCCTGTCTTGTAGTCGATTCCGGCTGACAGGCGAACCTCCCACCGCCCGTCTGTGCGACGACGGATGTTGCCCTCGTTGTGCCCACGGCGATGGGCTTTTTTAGATGTGTCTTTCACGCTGCATCGTCTCCTTTCGTGACACAAAGACTACCACAGGTACGACCACAAAGCTATTCATCAGACCCGACAATCTTCGGGTTCTCGTTTTGGGCTTTATTGAC
>ENA-OPDD01001479-OPDD01001479.1-human-gut-metagenome-genome-assembly--contig:-NODE-1479-length-15826-cov-2.182867_pt1 | contig 15826 bp, 10 predicted proteins | sample MGYA00241574_ERZ501499 | MGnify/ENA primary metagenome ERZ501499 (study PRJEB25962, sample SAMEA2042576) | human gut metagenome | biome: human gut; feature: human-associated habitat; material: faeces...
TGCCCACCGGCGAGGAGTTCACCTACGACTGCCAGCTGGCTTTCATCGCCGCCGGTTTCGTGGGCTGTGAGGACTATGTCGCTGAGGCGTTCGGCGTGGAGCGGAACGCCCGGGGCAATGTGGCCGACCAGAGCTTCCGCACCAATGTGGATAAGGTCTTCGTCTGCGGCGATATGCGCCGGGGCCAGAGCCTCGTCGTCTGGGGCCTGCGAGAGGGCCGCGACTGTGCCGCCGAGGTAGACCGCTATCTGATGGGTTACACCAACCTGTGACCCCCCTACTTCTGACATTCTCTTTCCTATCCTAAACAGAAACGGGAGCTTTCCTTTACCGGGAGGCTCCCGTTTCTGTTTCTCCGGTTTCCTGATTTCACAAAGCTTTCACAGTCAGTGTGTTCCATCCACTTGCAAAATATACCCCTAAGTGGTAAAATCAAATCATCGGGAGGCTTACCCCCGCAGGGTACGTCTTCCTGCATTGAACTACCCGGAAAGGAGCTATCTGCTATGACTGATGCTGAAAAGAAGCCCTGCTGCGCCGCTGCGCCTGCCGAAAAGGACACTGCCCCCTCCTGCTGCCGCCACAAGGACCGCACTCCCGAGGAGTACCGTGCCCTCGTCAACCGCCTGAGCCGCATCGAGGGTCAGGTGCGCGGGATCCGCGCAATGGTGGAAAAGGACGTTTACTGCACCGATATTCTGGTGCAGGTAGCGGCGGTGAACGCTGCACTGAACGGCTTTTCGAAGGAGCTGCTGGGTCAGCACGTCCGCACCTGTGTGGCCGACGACCTGCGGAACGGCAGCAGCGAAAAGCTGGACGAGCTGCTGACCCTGCTGCCCAAGCTCATGAAATGACCCCCTTCCGGGCATCTTATGCAGCGGAAAGGAATCTGCAATGGAACAATACAATGTCACGGGCATGAGCTGCGCGGCCTGCTCTGCCCGGGTGGAAAAGGCCGTAAAAAAGGTACCGGGTGTGACCAGCTGTTCGGTGAGCCTGCTGACCAACTCCATGGGCGTAGAGGGCACCGCATCCAGCGCGGCGATCATTCAGGCCGTGCAGGAAGCCGGTTACGGTGCCAGCCCCAAGGCGGCCGGTGCTGCCGCCGCCAGCTCCCCCAGCGCCGACCTGGACGCGCTGGCCGACCACGAGACGCCCAAGCTCAAGCGGCGGCTGATTGCTTCGCTGGGCTTTCTGCTGGTACTGATGTACTTCTCCATGGGGCACATGATGTGGGGCTGGCCCCTGCCCCACTGGTTTGACGGCAACCATGTTGCCATGGGCCTTGTCCAGCTGCTGCTGGCGGGCATCGTGATGGTGATCAACCAGAAGTTCTTCATCAACGGCTTCAAGGGGCTGATCCACGGCTCCCCCAACATGGACACGCTGGTGGCCATGGGCTCCATGGCCAGCTTTGTGTGGAGCACCTACGCCCTGTTTGCCATGACCCGCGCACAGGTGGACGGCAACGACGAGCTGGTCATGCACTATATGATGGAGTTCTACTTTGAGTCGGCGGCCATGATCCTGACCCTGATCACGGTGGGCAAGATGCTGGAGGCCCGCTCCAAGGGCAAGACCACCGATGCACTGAAGAGCCTGATGAAGCTGGCCCCCAAAACGGCCACCCTGCTGCGGGACGGTGCCGAGGTGACCGTCCCCATCGAGCAGGTACAGAAGGGCGACATCTTTGTGGTGCGCCCCGGTGAGAACATCCCGGTGGACGGCGTCGTGCTGGAAGGCAGCAGCGCCGTGAACGAAAGCGCCCTGACCGGCGAGAGCATCCCGGTGGACAAGGCCGCCGGGGACAAGGTGAGCGCCGCCACGGCCAATCAGTCCGGCTTCCTGCGGTGCGAAGCCACCCGCGTGGGTGAGGACACCACCCTGGCCCAGATCATCCGGATGGTGAGCGATGCCGCCGCCACCAAGGCTCCCATCGCCAAGGTAGCCGACACCGTGTCCGGCTTCTTTGTGCCGGCGGTCATCAGCATTGCAGTGGTCACCACCGTGGTCTGGCTGCTTCTGGGCCGTGAGCTGGGCTATGCGCTGGCCCGCGGCATCTCGGTGCTGGTCATCAGCTGCCCCTGTGCTCTGGGCCTTGCCACGCCGGTGGCCATCATGGTGGGCAACGGCATGGGCGCCAAAAACGGCATCCTGTTCAAGACTGCCGCTTCGCTGGAAGCTGCCGGCCGCACTCAGATCGTGGCGCTGGACAAGACCGGCACCATCACCAGCGGTGAGCCGAAGGTCACCGACATCCTGCCCGCCGACGGCGTGACCGAGACCGAACTGCTGACCCTGGCCGCCGCGCTGGAATGCAAGAGCGAGCATCCGCTGGCCCGCGCTGTGCTGGCTTATGCCGAGGCACAGCAGCTGGACGCCCCGGAGGTGACCGACTTTGCGGCCCTGCCCGGCAACGGCCTGAGCGCCAAGCTGGACGGCAAGGAGATCTTTGGCGGCAATGCAGCCTTTACCGGCACCAAGGTCACCGTCCCGGCCGAGCTGGCACAGGCAGCAGCCGAGCTCTCGGCGCAGGGTAAGACCCCGTTGTTCTTTGGCGGCGCAGGCCGTCTGCTGGGTGTCATCGCGGTGGCCGACACCATCAAGGAGGACAGCCCCCGGGCCATCCGGGAGCTGCAGGCCATGGGCATCCGCGTGGTCATGCTCACCGGTGACAACCAGCGCACTGCCGACGCCATTGGCAGGCAGGCAGGTGTGGACGAGGTGATCGCAGGTGTGCTGCCCGACGGCAAGGAAGCGGTCATTCGCCAGCTGCAGGCATCCGGCAAGGTGGCCATGGTGGGCGACGGCATCAACGATGCCCCGGCCCTGACCCGTGCCGACACCGGCATCGCCATCGGCGCAGGCACCGACGTTGCCATCGACGCGGCGGACGTGGTGCTGATGGATGTCCCCTGCTCTGGTCTTGGTGTTATGGGAAAAAAGAGAGATATCAAATATCATGCCACACCGGAAAGCCTGCAATCCATCACAGAACTGCAAAGGCAGATCGTGGCAGCCGGATGGCAGTATGTGAAGCCGCACGGTGTACTGCTCTACAGTACCTGCACGATCCACCGCGGGGAAAATCAGGAGATGGCAGTCTGGATCACAGAGAATTTCCCGTTTGTACTGGAAGAAGAGAGACAGCTTCTGCCGGGAACGGATGAGACCGACGGATTCTATTATGCAAGACTGCGCAGAAAAGCGTGAGAGATAAGAAGTAAGAGAACGAAAAATGGATACGAAAAAAGATATCAAATCCTTGAATCTGGAAGAATTGAAGACAGAGCTGGAGAGCATGGGAGAGAAGGCTTTCCGGGCAAAGCAGATGTATGAATGGATGCATGTGAAGCTGGTCAGGAGCTTTGATGAAATGACCAACCTCTCCGCAAAATTCAGGGAGCAATGTAAGGAAAAATATGAATACACCTGTGTAAACCCTGTCAGAATACAGGAGTCCAAGATCGACGGAACGAAAAAATTCCTGTTTGAATTATCTGATGGCAATGTGGTGGAAAGTGTCTGGATGCAGTATAAGCACGGCAACAGTGTGTGCATTTCTTCACAGGTGGGATGCCGTATGGGCTGTAAATTCTGTGCGTCCACGCTGGACGGACTGGAACGGAATCTGACTCCTTCCGAGATGCTGGATCAGATTTACGCCATCACAAGACTGACGGGGGAGCGGGTCTCCAATGTGGTAGTCATGGGCACTGGGGAACCGATGGATAATTATAACAATATTTTGAAATTTCTGCATCTTCTGACCGATGAGAACGGTCTGAACATCAGCCAGAGAAATGTCACGGTGTCCACCTGTGGAATCGTGCCCAGAATGCGGCAGCTGGCGGATGAAAAGCTGCAGATCACACTGGCATTGTCCTTGCATGCCACCACCGATGAAAAACGAAGAAAACTGATGCCCATTGCCAACCGGTATTCTATCAAAGAGTTGATGGAAGTTTGTCAGTATTATTTCAAACAGACCGGACGAAGGATCACTTTCGAATACAGTCTGGTGGGCGGTGTGAATGATACGGAAGAGGATGCCAGGGAACTGATCGCCCTGGCGAAGCCGTTGTGCTGCCATATCAACCTCATCCCGGTCAACCCCATTAAAGAGCGGGATTATGTGCAGTCGGATACGAAGCACATTCAGGCATTTAAAAATAAACTTGAAAGTAAGATGATACATGTTACAATTAGAAGGGAGATGGGCCGGGATATTGACGGAGCCTGCGGACAGTTAAGACGCCGTCATACGCAGGAGGCGAAGAACCCGGGGGAACTCTCACAGGAGGAAGTTTGACGTGCTTAAGACGTTTTCCATAACCGATATCGGAAGGAAAAGAAAAGTAAATCAGGACTATATCTATACCTCTGAAAAACCGGTGGGAAATCTGCCGAATGTATTTATCGTGGCAGATGGTATGGGTGGTCACAATGCGGGAGACTATGCGTCCAAGGTAACGGTAGAGACCATGCTTGCCGAGATGGAGAATTCTTTTGAGAAGAATCCCACCCTGATCTTCCGCAAAGCCATTGAGGAAGCCAATGATGTGATCCGCAAGAGAGCCAGCGAGGATGAAAAACTGGAAGGAATGGGGACTACGGTTGTGGTGGCATCCTGCATGGGCAGATTCTTACAGGTGGCCAATGTAGGAGACAGCAGACTCTATGTGGTGGGCAGCAAGATCCGCCAGATCACAAGAGATCATTCGTATGTAGAAGAAATGGTACGGATCGGAGAACTGGATCGTGCCGATGCAAGGAACCATCCGGATAAAAATATTATTACCAGAGCGGTAGGGGCGGAAGACAAAGTGGAGCCGGATTTCTTTACCGTGGAATTACAGGAGGGTGAGATCGTCCTTATGTGCTCGGATGGTCTGACAAATATGCTGGAAGACGAGGAAATCCGCATGATTATCAGCGGAGCCAGAGACCTTGTGGAGAAGGCAGAGAGCCTGGTGGAGGCGGCCAATGCCAACGGCGGCAGAGACAATATCAGTGTGATACTGATCGAGCCGTGCGCGTAAATTACCCAGCTTTTTTGGAAATGGAGAGCAAGTATGATCAAAATCGGAATGATGATCGGCGATCGCTATGAGATCCTGGAAAAAATCGGAACCGGCGGTATGTCAGATGTCTATAAAGCAAAATGTCACAAGCTGAATCGCTATGTGGCGATCAAGGTATTGAAGCAGGAATTCAGCGAAAATGCTAATTTTGTATCCAAATTCCGGATCGAGGCACAGGCGGCAGCAGGACTGATGCACCCCAATATTGTCAATGTCTATGATGTCGGGGAAGAGAACGGAATCTATTATATCGTCATGGAACTGGTAGAGGGTATTACCCTCAAAAAGTACATTGAGAAGAAGGCCAGACTGTCTTACAAGGAAGCGGTAAGTATCGCCATCCAGGTAAGCATGGGTATTGAGGCTGCACATAATAATCATATTATCCATCGGGATATCAAGCCGCAGAATATTATTATCTCCAAGGACGGCAAAGTCAAGGTGACGGACTTCGGTATTGCCAAGGCAGCTACCAGTAATACCATCACTTCTAATGTCATGGGAAGTGTACACTATACTTCTCCCGAGCAGGCCAGAGGGGGGTACAGCGATGAAAAGAGTGATATCTATTCGCTGGGTATCACCATGTTCGAGATGCTGACGGGAAGAGTTCCTTTCAATGGGGAGACTACCGTGGCCATCGCTATCAAGCATATTCAGGAAGAAATGCCGTCTCCGAAGGAGTTTGTACCGGAGATCCCTTCCAGCGTAGCCAGTATTGTACTGAAATGTTGTCAGAAGTCTCCGGACCGCAGATACCAGAATATGGCAGAACTGATCGCGGATCTGAAGCAGTCCCTGATCAACCCGGAGGAAGATTTCGTGGTGAACACCGATCCGGATATGGAAGGTGGTACCCGGATGATCTCCGATGAGGATATGGCGCAGATCAAACGAAAAGTCCCTTATCAGGGAGGACGGGAATACGAAGAACCGGATCATGACGAGACCATGCGTCTGCGTTCCGATACCGAAGCCATGTATGAAAACGATGAGGATGGCGAAGACGAGGATAATTACGACTACGACCCCAAGATGGAGCGTGTGACCACAATCCTGGCAATTGTAGCCGGTGTGGTGATCTGTATTATCCTGATCGTTCTGGCAGTGAAGATCTTCGGCGGCAAAAATGAAGGAAGCAGCGACTCTAACTCAGGACCGATCATTACGACCGAAGAGACGGATGCCACAGAAGTGGAAAAGGTCTCCATGCCGGATGTAAAGGGCATGAAGGTAGAAGATGCAAAGAGCACCCTGACCAGTCTGGGAATCCTCACAGAGGTGACTTATGAGGAGTCCGACACGGTAGCGGAAGGTGTTGTTATCAATACAGATGTCAGCGTGGGAGCACAGATCGATAAGGGCAGCAAGGTAACCCTGAAAGCCAGTGCAGGAACTCAGGGTGTGGAAGTACCCAATGTGGTGGATCTTACTTTTGATGAAGCCAATACACAGTTGGTAAGCAAGGGATTCCTGGTCAACAAGACAGAGAGCTATTCCGATACGGTAGAGTCCGGCCGGGTGATTTCCCAGACCCCTTCCGAGGGCAACAAAGCACCGAAGGGCAGTGTGATCACTGTGACAGTAAGTCTGGGTAAGGAAGATACCAAGATCCGTGTGCCGAATCTGATCGGTCTGTCCGAGCAGGACGGTACGGTAGAAGCCATCGAGGCAGGACTGACCGTAGGCAGTGTGACCTATATCTACAGTGACGAAGTGGGAGAAGGCATGATCTGTTACCAGAGCTATTCCCATGGCTCCTATGTGGATCAGGGAACCTCCATTGATATCAAGGTCAGTCAGGGAGCTCAGAAGGTGACTTACAAGTGTAATGTCAGCATTGCGGCACCGACGACTTCGGAAGCACCCGGCTATGTATCGGGAATGGAAGTCAGCATCAAACTGGTGACGGATGACGATAACGTACTGCTGGATACCAAGACCAGCACTTTCCCGGTAGCTACCAATTTCAACGGTATGACTGCCTCCGGTGGTACGCTCACCATGACGTATCAGGTGACAAGCGAACCGACCACCACAACGAACCCGGATACCGGGGAGCAGGTGACGGTTCCCGGAACGACAGAAGACCGTTCCTTTACCAGAAGAGTTGAGTTCGTAAAGGAATAAGATCAAAGGCGGGAAGCTATGAAGGGCAAGATTATAAAAGGAATCGCCGGGTTCTATTACGTCCATGTAGCGGACGATGGCCATACAGTGGGCACGGTGTACGAATGCAAGGCAAAAGGAGTCTTTCGCAAGGATCACAGAAAACCCCTGGTCGGGGATGACGTGGAGATGGATGTCCTGGATGAGGCACAGAAAAAAGGAAATATCAGGGAATTGTTTCCCAGACACAGTGAACTGATCCGTCCGGCGGTAGCTAATGTGGATCAGGCGCTGGTGATCTTTGCCATCACGAAGCCACAGCCGAATTTTAATCTGCTGGATCGTTTCCTGGTCATGATGCAGCAGCAGGACATTCCCTGCATTATCTGTTTTAACAAGCAGGATATTGACGAGGAAGGCAAAAAGGAAGATTATCGTGCCATTTACGAACAGGCGGGATTCCGTACGATCACGGTCAGCGCAGCCAGACAAGAAGGGATAGATACCATTCAGGAGCTGCTTCGCGGCAAGACCACTACGGTGGCGGGTCCCAGCGGTGTCGGTAAATCCTCTCTGGTAAACTGCCTGCAGTCCGGCACAGTGATGGAGACCGGCTCCATCAGTGAGAAGATCGAGCGGGGAAAGCATACTACCAGGCACTCTGAACTGATCTCCATTGCACAGGATACGTATATTCTGGATACCCCGGGATTTAGCTCTCTTGGGTTGTTTCGGTTGGAGAAGGAGCAGCTGGCGGAATTTTATCCGGAGTTTGCCCCTTTTGAAAAATATTGCAGATTCGGAGGCTGCTCCCATATCTCTGAGCCGGTATGCGGTATCAAGGCTGCTGTGGCAGAGGGAGAGATCCCGCAGATACGTTATGAGAACTACTGTCTGCTCTATGATGAACTGAAAAATCAGAGAAAATATTAATTATGAGTGAAGTGCAGAATAATCTAGGGGAAAAATTCAAAGAGACCATTGCGGAAGCAATGAAGACCGGAGATTTTCATGCGTTGAACACGCTGGTGACGGATACGGTCAACGATGCCTTGCGGGAGGCGGATTTCCAGGCAAATCTGTCCAGAGAGGCCACGGAGAAAAAGGTGTGGAATTCCCAACGCAGCTGGCAGGATAAAAAGCGGGAGGAAGTCAAGACCGAGGCGGAGATCCAGGCGGAACGGCAGCAGCGGGAAAAGCAGCAGGAAGAGCACCGCAGACAGAACGAGGAATGGCACAGGCAGCGCAGAGAGCGGGAAAGACAGTGGGAAGAACAGCGGAAGGCGCAGGCAGCAGAGAACCGTGCACGGAATCAGGCACAGCCGGTGACACCCAGAAAAGCTACTGCGGCAGAAATGACGTCTCTGGTCAAAATGGAGAAGAAGGGAAATGTGTCCGGAACACTGTGCACCGTGTTCGGCGGGATCGGTCTGGGATTCAGCGGCCTGGGACTGCTGGTACAGTTGTTACTGGCAGCTTTTCAGGCAGCATCTCTGAGTGCGGCAATCCTTCCGGGGGTATTGTCTCTGGTATTTTTAGAGATGATCTCTTATGGCAACGGACAGCGTAGAAGATTAAAACGTGCGGAGAAATATCTGGAACTGTGCGGCACCAAAATGTATGGTGTGATCAACGAAATGGCCCGCTATACCGGAAAAAGTGTCCGCTATGTCAGAAGGGATCTTCGTAAGATGTTAAAAGCCGGAATGTTTCCGGACGGACATCTGGATGACAAAGAGACCTGCTTTATGCTCAACGATGTGATCTACCGTCAGTATCTGGAGACGGAGAAGGCTTATCTGGAGCAGAAAAAGATCAGTGAGCAGGAGAAGGAACAGAATACAGCGGACACCGACACACAGGATACGGAGCAGAACCGCAGAGAGCAGGAGCTGCACAGTATGGTGGCAGAAGGAATGGAATACATCCGTCATCTGCGGGATCTGAACGACAGGATCGAAGGAAAAGCGATCTCTGAGAAGCTGTACCGGCTGGAAAATCTGTTGAAGGAGATCTTTGACAGAGTGCAGGAGCACCCGGAGCAGCTGCACCGGATGCATAAACTGATGGATTATTACCTGCCTACTATGTTGAAACTGGTGGAGCAGTATGCGGAATTTGATGAGATCAGCAGCCCGGGAGACGATATTCTCGATGCTAAAAAAGAGATCGAAAAGACACTGGATATGATCAATCAGGCATTTGTTACATTGCTGAACAATCTGTTCCGGGATGCAGCCTTTGATGCATCGGCGGATGCACAGGTATTGCAGACGATGTTGGCTAAGGAAGGGCTGACGGAATCGGATTTTGTAAGAGAAAAAAGTGTATGACAGCAGGAAAGTAATGCTGATGGTAAATAAAAAATCATGAGAGAGTATGGAAAGGCGGGGTTATAAGTATGAATATGGATCTGGATGCAGCAACAAAAGAGGCACCTACCCTTACACTGGATCCCTTTGCGGAGGCAAAGGCAGAGATCGTGGAGAAGAAGCCGGAGGAACTGGTAGAGGAGCAGGCTGTTCCGGAGATGGAACTGACACCGGAAGAACAGAAAATGGTAGATGATTTTGCGGGACAGATCGATCTGACCAATACCCAGGCGGTATTGCAGTACGGTGCGGGGAGTCAGAAAAAGATCGCAGATTTCTCTGAGACAGCACTTAGCAATGTCCGGACCAAGGATATGGGCGAGGTTGGACAGTTGTTGACGGATGTAGTGGCACAGCTCAAGGATTTTGATACAGAGGAAGACAAGGGATTCTTCGGCTTGTTTAAAAAGAGCGGGGATAAGCTGAGTAATCTGAAAGCAAAGTATGATAAAGCGGAAGTGAACATCAGCAAGATCTGTGATGCCATGGAAAATCATCAGGTGGTGCTGCTAAAAGATGTGGCGGTACTGGACAAGCTGTATCAGCTGAATCTGAATTATTTTAAAGAACTGTCCATGTACATTCTGGCAGGTAAAAAGAAACTGACACAGGCGAAAAACGTGGAACTGCCGGAACTTCTGGAAAAAGCACAGAAGAGCGGACTGCCGGAGGATACGCAGGCTGCGAAGGATTTTGCAGCAATGTGTGAGAGATTCGAGAAGAAGATCTATGACCTGGAACTTACCAGAGCCATTTCTCTGCAGATGGCACCCCAGATCCGACTGATCCAGTCCAATGATATCGCTATGTCCGAGAAGATCCAGTCCACACTGGTGAATACGATCCCTCTGTGGAAGAGCCAGATGGTCATTGCCATCGGTCTGGATCATGCCACCGATGCAGCCAAGGCACAGCGTGCAGTATCGGATATGACCAATGAACTGTTGAAGAAAAATGCAGAAGCACTGAAAGTGGCATCCGTGGAGACAGCGAAGGAATCTGAGAGAGGTATTGTGGATATCGAGACCCTCAAGACCACGAACCAGACACTGATGACCACACTGGATGAAGTCATGAAGATCCAGGAGGAAGGCCGTGCCAGAAGACAGAGCGCAGAGGAAGACTTACAGCGGATCGAAAATGAAATGCGTGAGAAACTGCTGGAGATGAGCCAGTCATCCCATACATGATTTTTACATAATTTTAAGCAGAGAAATCTTGACGAAACCACCAGAGGAAATTAAAATAAAATGTATATAGGTTAATTAACGGAAGGAGCAGGAAACAAATGAAAAAACTGGAAGAAATGCTAAGGGAGAAACCAATTAAAAATAAGCTTTCTTTTGTGTTCCGCATTATGGATGTTTTATATGTGGTGTTGGCACTGGTGGCAGTTGTGGAATTGATACATTCAAAAAGCTATGTGGGAAGCGTAATTGTTGTGATCATAGTTGTATTAGCTATTGCATTTAATGCAGCTATGTCAAAAATGCTTACCAAAATGCTGGTGGAACCTATTGAAAGCCTGGTAATGGCAGCTGAAAAGATTACAGTCGGTGACTTCGAGATCGGCACTCCTTATGAGTCCGAGGATGAGCTGGGACGCTTATCCGATAGTTTTGAGACCGCAGCCGGTATTTTGAAAAAGGTTGTATCAGATCTGCAGGATATTGTAGAGCATTTTGCTGAGGGTAATTTTGATGTACATAGCAACTGCCCCGATGCGTATGTAGGACAGCTCCGCAATGTACTGGATGAACTGGATGATATGGTGAACAAGGTCAGTGAGACTATGCACGGTATTCAGGGATCTTCCGAACAGGTGTCTGCCGGAAGCAATCAGCTGGCTGTCAGTGCACAGGATATTGCAGAAGGTGCTACCAGTCAGGCTGCAGCTGTTGAAGAACTGGTGGCTACCGTAGAAGAAGTAACGAATCAGGTACTGGAGAACACCAAGTCTACCGATATCGTTCACGATAAGGCAAAACAGGTAGGTATCGAGGCAGCCAACAGCCAGCAGAAGATGGATGAGCTGGTAGATGCCATGAAGAAAATCGATACCACGACCCAGAATATCGAGAAGATCATCGCAGATATCGAGAATATTGCATCCCAGACCAATCTGCTGTCTTTGAATGCTTCCATTGAGGCAGCAAGAGCAGGGGAAGCCGGAAGAGGTTTCGCAGTCGTGGCTGACCAGATCAGACAGCTGGCAGAAGAGAGTGCAAATTCCGCAGTAGAGTCTAAGAAGCTGATCGAAGAATCCATGAACGAAGTAGGAGTGGGTAACAGGGTTACCAGGGAGACCAACGAAGCAATGCAGAAGGTTATGACCGAACTGGATCAGATCATCCAGGAGGTTGCTAATATCCGTACTGCATCCGACAGACAGGCAGTATCTGTCAACAACATCAAGAAGGGTGTGGAGGACATCAACGATGTTATCCAGTCCAACTCCGCAGCAGCAGAGGAGACTTCCGCTACCAGCGAGGAGCTTTCCGCTTCCGCTACTACTTTGAACGAGTTGTTAGAGCACTTCAAACTGCGCGGTTAATCGGAGGATGTTTTCCCAAGATCGTAATAGAGAGAACAGAAGAACCATAGCTGAAACCACAGCTGTGGTTCTTTTCATATCGGAGGAGTAATGAGTAATAAGGAAATGCTTCATAGAAAACAATATAGGATAGCGGCGGTAGTGGCCGGTCTGGCGCTTGCAGTAAGTATGACAGCCTGTGGTGCACAGAAAGGGACTGAGGGGACGGAAAGCGTGGAAACTATGGAAAACGTGGATCCTGTGGTTCCCGAGAGCGTAGCAGCATCCGTGGAGACAATAGAAAATGAGAAAAACGCAGAGGAATTCGGTAGAGAAACGCTAGCGGAAACGTCTGTGCCGCAAGGGGCGGCGAATAGTGCAGGACATGAAATGGTGACTTCGGGGACCGACAAAGTTCCCGGGGGAGAGGCTGCGGTGTCGCAAAGCGGTATGCCGACAGAGGCCGCAGGCAGTCAGACAGAAACGGTAGCCGGTCAGCCGGAGGCTATACAGAACCAGCCGGTGGAATATACCGACTTACAGCAGATCACTCTGAATCCGGACTGGGAATATGCGGATCATTCGAAGATAAATACCGGAGCCGCAGTACTATACCGGGCACCAGAGGAGTCCGGAAGCAAGGGAATCATTATCGGAGTGAATGCGGGACATGGCACCGCCGGTGGGGCCAAAGTAAAGACGCTGTGCCATCCGGACGGTTCGGCCAAGACTACGGGAGGCAGTACGGCAGCGGGAGCTACGGAAGCTGCGGCAGTGTCCGGAGGCATGACATTTCAGGACGGGACACCGGAGCGAACGGTTACTTTGCAGATGGCACAGATCCTGCGGGACAAACTGTTGGCCTCTGGCTATGATGTACTGATGCTCAGGGACGGAGAGGATGTGCAGTTGGACAATGTGGCCAGGACCGTGATCTGCAATAACGTGGCAGACTGCCATATCGCACTGCACTGGGACAGCGGTGACGGCAAGAATTACGACAAGGGATGCTTTTACATCTCTGTGCCGGAAGTACTGAAGAGTATGGAACCGGTGGCATCCCACTGGCAGCAGCACGATGCTCTGGGAGCGGATCTGGTGGAAGGGCTGCGGGGACAGGGAGCAACAATCTATGGAAAAGGAAACATGAGCATTGATCTGACCCAGACTTCTTATAGTACGATCCCTTCCGTGGATATGGAACTGGGAAATGCATATTCCGATCACAGCGATGCTATACTGGATCAACTGGCGGAAGGATTGCTGCAGGGGATTAACGTTTATTTTCAACAGCAGTAAGATTGGACAAAGCGGCAATGCATTGATCGGAGATGAACTTCAAAAGAAATCCCAGCACTGCCATCAGCAGCAATTCAACGAGAAACAAACCTAAAACACCCACCATACCGCGCATATAGGGAATAGCCCTCGGAGTGATAAAATAGATAATGATATGGTGGACCAGAAATACTTCATAAGAGTAGTTACTTATCGTACGGAGAAATCGGCCGTTTCCTTTTTCAAGAACCGGTTCCAGGCATGCAGCGGAAATCCAGAAGGCAACGGCCAGTATCGTTATTTTCAAGCCGGTGCTGATGGGAAGTGCAAAAGGGCACAGAACAAAGAAAATCACCACCGGCAGGGATAAGAAAATCCATTTAGGATTGAATTTTTCATGATAATAACCAATCATCATACCGATTACGAATTCGTAGCCCTTCAGGAAGAAGTTCATATGGATGGGGACGGAGAAATCGTAATGAAATAAAACAGTCAAATAAATCCCGGTAGCGATGATAAAAAAGAACTTTTCACTTTTTATCATAAAAAATCGAAGCAATGGAAAGATCAGATACAACAGAATAAGACATCCCAGAAACCATTCTCCGATGGTAAGGGAAAAGGTGCTGATCCCGTGCATGCTGACCCAGGAATCCATTCCCAGAAAAGTAAAAACAATTCTCCACGCAGGAATTCCTTCAGGAAAAATATTGTGGACGGAATGGCTCTGGAAAAGGAGAAACAGGAAATAAACAATGTAAAGTATATAAAAGGGAATCAGGATGCGCAGAAATCTTTTCTTATAATATTTTGCGAGGCTGAAGTTCTCCTTCGCGGTATAGGAGAGACTGGCACCGGATAACATGAAAAATACAGCAACGCCCAGGGTTGCCAGATGCATATTGCTGTTGGAAAACAGAGGATTGAGTCTCTCTACAGGACAGATTCCGGAGAGATAGAGCTGAAAGAGCAGATGATAAAAAATAATGAAGCAAAAGCAGGTACATCTAAGCAAATCAAAATAACGTATTCTTTTCATTGATTTTTCCTCTTTAGTTTATGATATTGCATATTATAGCATATTTTTATTTCGAAAGAAAAGTATTTAGGTGTTTGAAAAAAATACATATTATGCTATAATTTTAGATTATATTGTTCAACTAATAAACAGAAAGGCAAAAATTCCGTTTATAGAGGGATTTTTGAACGGGTAAAGATAAAATGAAGCTGGGTATCGTAGGTCTTCCCAACGTGGGAAAAAGTACATTATTTAATTCATTAACAAAAGCAGGAGCAGAATCCGCCAACTATCCCTTCTGTACCATCGACCCTAACGTGGGTGTGGTAACAGTTCCGGATGACAGACTGAAAGCACTGGGCGAGATGTATCATTCCAAGAAGGTAACTCCCGCAGTGATCGAATTCGTGGATATCGCAGGTCTGGTAAAGGGTGCCTCCAAGGGTGAGGGACTGGGCAACCAGTTCTTAAGCAATATCCGTGAAGTGGATGCTATCGTACATGTGGTAAGATGTTTCGAGGATCCTAATGTCATCCATGTGGACGGCAGCGTGAACCCTCTGCGTGATATCGAGACCATCAATCTGGAGCTGATCTTCGCAGATCTGGAAGTACTGGAGAGAAGACTGTCCAAGGTAGTCAAGGCAGCCAGAATGGACAAGACCTATGCCAAGGAGCTGGCACTGCTTGAGCGTATCAAGGAGCATCTGGAGAGCGGTAAGATGGCAAAGAGCCTGGATGTTACCGATGAGGATGAACTGGCTCTGTTAAAGGAATACAATCTGTTGACTTATAAGCCTGTGATCTATGCAGCCAATGTAGCCGAGGATGATCTGGCAGATGACGGCGCATCCAATGAGATGGTGGCAAAAGTAAGAGAGTTCGCAGCCGGTGAACACAGTGAGGTATTCGTGATCTGTGCACAGATCGAGGAAGAGATCTCCGAGCTGGATGATGATGAGAAGGCAATGTTTTTAGACGACCTGGGATTAAAGGAATCCGGTCTGGAGAAACTGATTAAGGCAAGTTATCATATCTTAGGTCTGATGAGCTTCCTGACTGCAGGAGAGGATGAGACCAGAGCATGGACCATCAAGATTGGCACCAAGGCACCTCAGGCAGCCGGCAAGATCCACTCCGATTTCGAGAGAGGCTTCATCAAGGCAGAAGTAGTAAACTACAAGGATCTGCTGGAGCAGGGCTCTCTGGCCGCTGCCCGTGAAAAGGGTCTGGTCGGCATGGAAGGCAAGGATTATGTAGTGCAGGACGGCGATGTGATCCTGTTCCGCTTCAACGTGTAATACTAAGATCCGCAATAGACAGATTACGAGACTGCTTGCAGGCAGAGTAATCTGTCTATTAGCGGATCAAACATACATGAGCAAGTAGGGCGACAGCCCGGAATGCGAATGTATGTGCCGGATTCGGG
>ENA-OPDD01001503-OPDD01001503.1-human-gut-metagenome-genome-assembly--contig:-NODE-1503-length-15633-cov-4.817050_pt1 | contig 15633 bp, 18 predicted proteins | sample MGYA00241574_ERZ501499 | MGnify/ENA primary metagenome ERZ501499 (study PRJEB25962, sample SAMEA2042576) | human gut metagenome | biome: human gut; feature: human-associated habitat; material: faeces...
GATAGTCCCTCTCTATTGAGAACTGTTCCCATCAAGCTGCGACACGCCGGGCTGGTTGACATGTACGGTGTTGTGTGCTACGTGAGTGTGTGCGTTAAAGAATTGTCGTGTTTCGGCGTGTCGTGTTTGTGGTGTGGTATTATTGGGATTGTCAGAAAAAAACAGCATTAAAAAAGGAGCAGAAAAAATGAGTAAGGTTGTTGACTGGAACGGACATGAAACACTTAGGTCGGTTTATAGATTATATTGTTTCGATAACCTTGTTTTTGTGACTTGTAATCGCGGGAACTTTTATAGGGGGGTCGGGTATGGTGAGACAATAGCTGAAGCTATATGTAATATGACGTTTTACCGAGTATAGGAGATCGATTGTGTATAAGCATGGATTTATACCAGCTACGAGGTGTAAGGAAATTACGACGGGTAGGGCGCGTTTGGGGGTGAGTGATAAGCCCGTTTGTGCGGGCCTGTATGATTTTGTGATGTTGCACTATGCTGATGACGTGCGGTGTATGCGGTGTTCATGCGGTTGTACGGTGTCAGATGATATGAAAAAAGGGTGATAATGTGATATAGTGATGTTTGGCCTATTAGCTCAGTGGTTAGAGCAGCATTCTTATAAAATGTGTGTGCCGGGTTCGATTCCCGGGTAGGCTACATGTATATGATTAATGATATATTAGGCCATGGCGTGTTGTTCGATGCGTCACGGCTTTTTTGTGAGGTATTATGAATATTAACGATGTTGTGAGCATGATCGGCAGTATTGGTTTCCCGATCGTCGCGTGTTGTGCTATGGCGTGGTTTATCGCCACGACATTTAGAAATTTTAATGATCTTGTGACGAAAAATAATGTGTTGACGGAGGAGCTTATAGGTTTGTTGCAGAAGGGGGACGGTGATGAAGATACGTCTCGCGTTGCGTAGTGTGATTGCGTGTTTTTTCGTATCGTTGTTGGTGCTTGCACCGTCCGCGAGCGCGGATATGCGCGGTGTTGACGTGAGCAACTGGCAGTGCAATATAGACACGGGTAAGCTTAATGCTGATTTTGTCGTGGCCGGGGTCACGTGGGGTGTTGGCGGTTTTAACAATACGTGTTTGCGCAATGGTGTTAGTCAGGTTGCGGACTATCAGCTTGTGCGTGCGACGGGCACCGGTAAGAGCATAGGCGTATATCATTATGCAACGGGCAATGATGCGCGTCGTGAGGCTGATTTTTTCGTCGATCATGTGACGAAGTATGTTGGCCGCGCGGTGCTTGTGCTGGACTGGGAACGTGATGATAATCCCCAGTTTGGCAATGGCGCGTGGGTTGATCGTTGGGTGAAACGTGTGTACGAGCGTACGCGCGTGTGGCCGATCGTGTATATACCGGTAAGCGGTTTGCGGCAGCTTAGCGGCTATGTGCGTCGTCATTGCGGGGTATGGGTGGCTCAGTACGCATCCAATGCCGTTACTGGTTGGCAGTCGCGCCCGTGGCGATATGGCGCGTATGGCGAGGCCATGCGTCAGTATACGGGCAACGGGCGTGTTGCCGGTTATGCCGGTGCGATCGACCTTGATTATTTCCGGGGTGCCCGGTGGCAGTGGGACGCTTACGCGATCGGTGAACGCAAACGCCCGCACAAGCAACCGAACAAGCATAACGCATCTGTGCGCACTCATACCGTTAGGGCCGGTGAGTGCTTGTGGTCTATTTTTGGGTCTGGGTGGCCGCGTGTCGCTAAGATTAATAAGATTAGTCACCCGTACTTGATCTATCCGGGTCAGGTTTTGCGTTATTGATATATTAATATATTAAAAGTCGGCGTGTCGCGTTTGCGTGCGCCGATTTTTTTGTGTAATATTTTTTATGTCAACGTAAAACGTTGATAAATCAAGAAAAAAGGAAGTATAATGAGGAATATCAAAAAGACGCGTGCCAGTAGCACGATCACGTATATTGATCGTGACGGCAATCGGCAATATATTATTATTGATGGTAATATTCGCACCGCTGAGCAAGCCGTGAAAGCGCTGATGAAGTGCGGTTTGTATAATGTATTGGTGGATGATATCAAGGTAGCTAAAACGGTTTACGAAATGCCCGCCGAGACGTTTTTCCGGCACGCGACACCTATCAACGGCAACGACAACGACAACGAGTAACAAAAGGATACAATCATGACACAGGAAATTGAACAGGTGAACAACACCACGAATGAGGCAATGGAAGCCATTGTGAACAACTATCGGTGCATCTGCACAATGGATATTAGCACGTTCGACGGGAAACGCGCCATCATCAACGCGCGAAACACCGCGACATCGCTTGCATTGCTGGGAGATAAGCCGTTGACCGTCACGGGCGTGTACGTCACGCCGGGTGTCCGTTCCCAGACGGGGCAGAAATGCGCTAACGTCTATTTGTTCGCAAAGGACGGCAAGACGTATTTCAGTCAGTCGGAGGGCATTTATCGAAGCGTCTTGGACATTTTCGACATGTTCCCCGACTTCAACGCGCCGGACGGGCTCACCGTTGCCGTCAAGCAAACCGCGCTCGGCGGCGGTCGCTCGCTCAAGTCTCTCGAAATTAAGTGAAATACGAAAAAAATCAGAACGCTGAAACTGTATGAGGGTGCCATAACCGTTATGGCACCCTTTTTATCGCGGGGGGTGTGTGTATGGCCAGAGCACGCAAGCAAGCCGACATCTTGACGGCGAAACGCAAGCGCGTGCAACGTGCGATTAACACGATACGTAAAAGCATCACGGGCACCATGCCGGAAAGCGAACGACGCGCCCGCACGGCTTACGCGCAACGGCTCGAAACCCAATTGAAACAGACCTATGTCGGGCGTATCCGACACGACGCGCTACGCACTGAGGCGTACGCGCGTGCTAATGAGATCGCCGACAAGCTCACACGACAGGCCGCATCTGTAAGGGGCGGAGGTGGCAAACGCGGAGAGCGGCGGCGTGCGTTTAATATTTTCAAGATGGAAATGAATACAGCATCCAAGGGTGCACCGTCCGCGTTTGGCGAAATGGGGCGGGAGAAAATAAAGATTTTCTGGCGGTATACGCAGAACGTGTGGCAGAAACCGGATATACCGGCAGATAAACGTTTGGAGGCCATTATGGAGGCTTACGGCGCGAACTCGCTTAGTGAGGTTTTTGATATTATCATGCAACGAAACGAAAAAGTATTGGAATACGTCAAAAATATGAAAATGCATACAGGCGATTTAGAGGATTACACGGACGTTGACGGCGGCAGTCCGATTTGGCTTCTTGCGGTCACACCTGATGTAGTACGATGATAAAGCGCAAGAAATTTAAGGTCGCGGCGATATTCGACACCGAAACGACGAATATTGACGAAGGTGCCGAAACACGCGCATATCCGATATTATACATTTTCAACGATTTACGTAGTACACCGCTGGAGGCGTACACTCCCGACACGGATAATGTACGGTTTTACCGGCACACGTCTGAAGCGTTGACGTACATTGATAATCTTATTGACTATGGGCGCACACACGCTTATGTCCCGATAATCGCGGCTTATAATCTCATGTTTGATATGCAGAGTCTCATGTTGGAATTGGCGCAGTCGTACGCGATCGAGGTCAATGCGCAGACCGCTACAAGCGTGTATACGCTCGATTTATGCGTTGATGGTAACGTGGTGTGTCGCTTTTGGGATACGTTTTACTTGGAAATGGGCGGTTTACGTGCAATGGGCGAGACGTGCGGCCTCCCCAAGGCCGTGGGCGACTGGGATTATACGCTTGTACGCACGCCCGAAACGCCGTTGACCGAAGATGAATTGTTTTACGCACGCCGCGACGTGCAGGTGATACCCCAATATCTGCAATGGCTTTTGCGTGCCAATCACTGGCTGACCTCCGATATGCTCGGGAGCCGGGTACTGACCAAGACATCTCTTGTACGGCAGATGGCACGTCGTGAGATCGGCGGGCGGCGCGTCACGTTGCAAAGTGGTAAGAAACTCACGCTGCAACGTGCTTTTGAGATTACGTGTAATCAGGAATTTTCGAAGGATTACAAGTCTTATGCGTTGCGCAAGTCGTGTTTCCGTGGCGGGTTGACGTTTACGAGCGCTAAAACCGCTAGTGTTGTCGTGGATAACGTAGCGTCCTTGGATGTCACGTCAATGCATCACGCGTTTATCAATGGTCGTAGGCTACCCGTTAAGTTCGCGCCTACACCGTCTGAATTGTTGCAGATTGCTTGTGAGCGCATTGCGGCCACGTCGCTTGATGACGTGTTGAGCCATTATGATGACCCCTTTCGCGTGGGCTTGCATGTCGCCGTACGCTTTAGCGGTCTGAGACTACGCAAAGACACGTGTTTCGCGGCGTGGGGTATAGCGATATGCCCACGGTCGAAATTCGTGCGCACATTGCACGCGGATACTGATTACAGTAACAACGATCGTGCGAAGACTCAGGATAACAGTATCCGTGCGCACGGTTATGTGGACAGCGCCGTTAATCCGGTATATGCGTTCGGCAAATTGTACAGCGCGGACGAGTGCGTGCTGCACGTCAACGAGATTGAATTATGGAATGTCGCACAAGTATATGAATATGATGACATGCGTGCATTGTATGGTGAAAGCACCACGAAGACCATAATCCCGCCGGATTACGTCACTCTGCAATCCAACATGCTTTTTGCACGCAAAACTGATGTCAAAAACCTGATCAAGGGATACACCGAGGGAACGCCGTACGTGGGCGATATTCCCGACTCCATCCCCGAGGGCATTGTGCGCGACGCGAAAACCGGCGAACTCAGTATGAAATTTTTGCAGTCCTATTACGGTTCGACCGTCAAAGGGCAATTTAACGGCATTTATGGCACACAGGCACAGGACGTGATGAAGGCTGATTATCACGTGACGGAAACCGGCGAGCTCGAAGTTGATAAAACCACTGTCTGCACTCCCGAAAATTTCGCGGAAAAACGCCCGAAAACACCACGTGTGCTATACACGTACGGCATGCGCATAGTCGCCGGTAGCCGCATGCACCTCATAGTCGCCATGATGCTCGTATATATGCGGTTCGGCGATCGGGTCACGGTCACGGGCGGCGATACGGACAGTCTTAAGATACGGTGCGATGGCGACGTGAGCGACGCCGATTTGCTGGATTGTCTGCAGCCGTTGCACCATGCCATCGAAACCGCGATCAATACGACCATGCGGCGTGTGCGTGTCACCGCGCCGGATATGGCGAGCACGTTGGAGCACGTCGGCATGTTCGAGGTTGAGGCCTGTGGTGACACCACGCGTTATGCCGAACACGTGGAACTGTGGAACAAAGCGCGTGTTAGTCTGGACGGGAAAGGGCGCGTGCATGTCACTTGCGCCGGGCTACCACGACCGGACGGTGTATACACCATTGAGGATTTTATAGCCGACATCATGCGTGCGGGACACGGTTTCGCGGAAACCGTGCAAATGTCGCTCGGTTATGACGTGTTGGTGGATTATGAGATATGTCATACGTTGCAACGCAACCGTCCGCATGTATGTGATCGTTATATAGGTGATGTCACGGATTATCTCGGTGAGACGGCGCATGTGGATGCGCCGGAGGCTATCGGGCTGTATCCGTCGGGGCGATGGCTGGGCGAGTCCGACAAACAAGCGAATATGGAAAACATAACGTATTTGCGATCTGTGTATAATAGATGGGTGAACACGATACCGCGCGAAATGGTTTTGCGGGATGGAACACCTAGGATTGTGAGCATGGATGGCGAAATACTACTATGACAGACTTAAAACCGTAATATTGCCACGCAACGCAGACGTTAACATGATTATTGGCGCGCGCGGCTTGGGCAAAACATACGGCATGAGAAAATACATGATAGAGGATTATTTGAAAAACGGATATTGTTTTGCGGAAATCGCCCGTTTTCGTGAGGAAAACAACGATGCCGCCGCAGACTATTTCGACCGTATCATAAAAGATAATATTTTCCCCGATTATGAATTTCGCACAACAAACAAAACGGCTGAAATACGACGGAAAAAAACCGGCAAAAAAGAAAATTCGTGGCGGGTGTGCGGTTATTTTATACCCTTGACCATGCAGCAGCGAAAAAAGAAAAGCACATACGTGAACGTGCGCAACATTTGCATGGATGAATTTATTATTGATAATGATGATAGATATCACACGTATTTGAAAAACGAGTTTGAACAATTGGCGAAGATCGTGGATACCGTGACGCGTGAACGCGCTGATGATACCGAGCTACGCAAACCGAGAATATTTCTTCTGGGTAATGCTTGCGACGCGTTCAATCCGTATTTCCAGCGCTATGGCGTGCCCCTCAATCCCGAGTATGGTTTGCAATGGCTTGACGGTAAGACATGTCTGCTTGATTACGTGCGAGACGATGACTACGCCGGGCAAAAGGCGAAGAACACCGTGGCGGGACGCATGCTGAAAAACAATGATGATATGACGGCGAAAAACAAGTTTCGGCAATTTGATACAGATTTTATCGAAAAGCCGCATAAGCACGCGAAACTCACTTATGTGTTCCGCTGGTTTCAGCGGGAATATGGCGTATATGCTGATATGCGCTGCGGGTATGTTTTTCTCTCCACGAAATACGACGGCGGTACACATGTACCATATTTTGCAATAACACGAGATGATAACAAACTGAACTACCTCACTGCGAATATGGCAAAAGAGTTAATTAAGAATCTTACATCGTATTACGCGTTAGGATATTTGAGATATGACACGGTGGAAACGCAACACGCCATGTTTGAAATGCTCAAGAATTTCGGTGTAAAATAAACATGGTATACGTGAGGTGCCATAGTGTGTGTCGCTAAAAAACACATCGTCGATAACCACGGTTGACTCCGGCGACGGTGTGGCCGTGAGGGAAAAACGCGCCGATTACCGTTATGAAACATGTCACAAGTATGCTAACCTTAAGTCGTGCCGGTTCGGTATTCGTTCGCCGGCACGACTTTTTTCATATATATGAAAGGAAAAATAATGGATGACGAAACCACCGAGGAAAGGGACACCGCCGAACGCGATGACCTCACCCCCGACGAAACGCACCGTGAAGGCGAGTTCGATGATCTTCGGGGCATGCTCACGTCGATGACCGATAAACTCAATGATGTTATCGAACGTATCGGCGCTATCGATGAACGCATCGATGGCATCTATGACAAGTTCGCTGATTCTGTGTCGCAGATGGTCGAAAACGGTGCGACCGTCCGTGAGGACGATGCGGCGGAAGCAATAGCTGATGCCGCCGCGAATGATCTTGAAAACCTTGATTACACGCTCTGAATAAACAGATAGGGGGATTTTTATTATGGCTGTAGACAATGCGACTATTTTGGATAAGGTGCGCCTTAAGGGAACTGACGATTATCAACAGCGCGTGCCGAGCGCTACGCAAACGGGCGTGGCGAACACCGCGCGATATCTGTTCGACCCTATGAACCGTCAATACCTGAATGATTGTGTATGGAGCATGGTTAACCGAATTGGCCTTACCGTGATGGCGCAGAATGTGCCATTTGAAAACATGCTTTCGATATTTAAAAGGGAGAACTTGTACTGGGGTTCGACCGTGCAGGAAATCGCCGTCAAGTGGATTAAGGCGCATGGATACAAGGACGATGCCGAAACTTTGTTGAAGATGCACCGTCCCGAAGCCGCCGTGTGGTTTTATGAGATGAATCGTAAAGACCAGTACCCGATATCTTGGACTGATGACGAACTGCGTCAGGCGTTCGTGGACGATTACGGTTTGAATCGTTTCGTTGCGCAGATTATGGAAACGCCGCGCAACAGTGACAACTACGACGAGATGAACATCATGCTTGCACTGATCCGACATTACGAGCAGAATCTTGGTTTCTACAAGGTTCATCTCGATGCGGTGCCGACTGATGAAGCGTCGGCTAAGACGTTGCTTAAGTCGTTGCGTGCGACTGCGGGGCGTATGCGTTTCCCGAGCACACAGTATAATGCTCTTAATGTTAACGATATTCCGGCGTATGCCAACCCTCAACAGATGGTGTTGCTTATCGAGCCGGAATATCTCGCATCGCTTGATGTTGACGGTTTGTCGGCGGTGTTTCAATTGGACAAGGCCGACGTGCCGTATCGTATTATCCAGGTGCCGAGTCTTGGTATTCCGGGCGCGGTGGCATTGCTTGTGTCTACTGATTGGTATCAGGTGCGCGACACTCTTTATGGCACCACGCAGTTCTACAATCCGCAGACACTTTCCAACACAATGTACCTGAATCACTGGGGCATCTATGGCGTGTCCCCGTTCACGCCATGCGCATTGTTTACAACCGACGCGGGCACCTCCATCAAGGCGGTAACTCAGACCGTGACCGGGTTCACGTTGACCCCGGAGACGGATGATGTCAAGGCGGGTGACGTGCTCCAGCTCACCCCGAAGCTCACTGCGACGGTGGTACCGACCGGCACCGCCATCGATGTCGCGCCGAACTCCGCCACGTATGAGGTATCTGCAACCCACGCGGCGGGCGCTGAGGACGCTGCATCGCCGTTCGCGCTCGATGTCAACACGTTTATCGACGACCAGGCCCGTTTGCACGTGCAGCGCGACGGGCTGACGGCAGGCGACATTATCACGGTGACGGGTACGGCGACATACGTCAACCCGACCGGCGAGACGACGACGCACACGGCGACTTGCACGTTCACCGTAAAATAGTGTGCAGCGTCGTAACATGCTAGTATCGGGGTACCGGGTGACACCGGCACCCCGATTTTATTTTGCGAAAAAAGAGGCATATATGAAATTCCCGCACTTGGATAACGCCACATCGTTTCCCGGCGCTGACGTACACGTGTACGATCAGTACGCCAACACATACGATTATAATACGTGGACACCGAGGACCAAGATAAAACTATGTCACGTACAATGGCGTAACGATGGCCACGATGCCGTTAAGTTCCGCGACGATGCCGAGCGTGATGCGTGGTTCGACGCACTGGACGGCGAGACCGTACATCTTGACACCAGCATGTATATCGCCCGCGCCGACACGGACGGCATCAAAATACCAGTGCCATACATGACCGCTCAACGCTATAACTATATCGTGGTGGATTTTACGCCGGATATACTGCAATCACCGCTACAGCAACCGGACTGCCAGGCGAGATACCACTATTACATCACGGGTATCACGGCGGAGGCACCCAACACCACCACCGTCGTATTGCAACGCGACATGTGGACGGACTACATCAACACGACGGTGATAAACGGCCTGTTGCTGGCTCGGGGACACGCGCCGTTGGTCGGGATGACACCCGCAAAGCTATTGGACAACCCGCGCGAAAACAGTGCCGACATGCTTGCGCCGGATGTCAATTACGGTGCTGCGAACAATCGCATCACCAACGCCAAGAACACCGTTTTGACCGGTGGCGATAAATATATATGTTTCGCGTGCGCGTTCGGCGCGATCAGGTTGGAGGAGATGGCACGCACGCGCGGTGCCGACATAGCCGCCACCGAACCCGTCTACGGAGCGAACGACGGGACCGTGTCATCATGGACGTGGGGCACCGCTGGCATAGACGTGAGCGGGTGCCGTACGCTCGGCACGTCCTATGCGTCACAGCGCGGACGCACCCCGAACAACTGGACTGTGTTTGCGCTACGTGCAAGCGACGTAACCGGTGAATACATTAATGATCTGTTCGCGTACTACCCGCATATCGCGTCGGGCATAGGCGCGTGCTTCGTGGTGTCTGCGGACATGTGCGCTCGCGGTACCAGTGCGCCCGTCATGGTCAACGGTGTCGCATGGATGACCGTCATAGACACGGAGCGCACATTAAGCGACATCACGTTGACCCCGGAGGACTTCGACATGCCGCCCGAAGTCGCCGACGTGGCCAAACTGTACGTGTCGCCGTATAGCGTGTTGGAGATCACGGACACGTGGGGCAGGGCAACCACGATCAATATCGAGGATTGCGGGCGGCTCAGCGTGCGAACGTTGGTATCCGTTGCGTATCCGCTCGTGCGACAGGTCGCGTATCTGGATGGATACGGTGCGGACGGCAACACCACTATCGCCGTGAGCAACCTCACAGGCGAGACCATAAGCGGACATCTGCCCAATGCGGACGCGCTCGCGACGGTCATATCATACGATATCCCCACGTATGCGCTACAAAGACGTAATATCGACGCATATCGCGGAGCGAACTACAATCGCACGATCAGACAAAACCGCGAAAACGCGATAACCGCGTATGAAAATGCCGCGCAAGCGGCCAACACCGCACAGGCGAACGCGCAACGCGGCAATCTCACGATGCTGTCGAACACGCGACGCAGCAATGCCGCCGCGACGAACAACGCCGCCCGAGCCAACACGCTACGCACCGACGTGACAAAGCTCAGCAACGCGTCGGCTGATGACATGCTTAAATACGCACAAACACAAATGGATGACGACTTGACGAGCACCAATACCAAGATACTTTCAGACGCGATCGAAGATCAGTCGGTTGCGCAAGCGGCGTTTAACACGGGCATACAACAAAGTGCGATATCCAATGTATCATCTGCGGCGGGGAGTATCGGCACCGCAATCGTGGGCATCGCGGCGGGCGGCGCGACCGCATTGGCCACAGGCGGCGCGGCCGCCCCGTTTGCCATAGGCGCAGCGGCAAACATTGCCACCACAGGCATGCACGTAGGATTGTCCGGCTATAATTCCGCCATCGCCATCACCAACCAGAAAACGATATTCGACGCTTCGAACACCGCAATGTTCAATAAAGCGGAACTGGCCCGAACGGCGAACCGTGAAATAAAAGACCATGCCGAACTATTCGCCGTACTGCAAACCACCCGACAGCAGAAACTGGCGACGGACACCACGACGAAAAACAACCACGCCAACACAGACGTGACGGCGAACAACACGGCTGCATCCGACGCCAACGCGGTCGCGACGACGGACACCGGCAACGCCAACGCCGGGTCGACCCGTGCCCAGACGATCGGCAACGCCAAACGCAGTATGCTCACAACACGTGACAGCACCACGAACACGTACCGTGACATGTACAATCAGCCTCCTTCACCCGTTGGCGCGTACACGGGCGACCCGTGGGCTGATGAAATGGCGCAAAGGGCGTACACTATAAAAGTTCGCACGCAGACAAAAAGCGCGTTGATTCAAGCCGGTATGTACATGTTGCGATACGGCATAGCAAGCAACAAACTCTATAACAAGCCAAACCTAACGGCATGCCGGCATTTCACGTATTGGCGGGCTGACGATGTGTGGCTCACCAACGACATCGCCCCCAACGACGCACTGGACGTGATACGTGATCGGTTCGCGGCGGGTGTTACAATCTGGACAGACCCCACCGAAATAGGCGGCGATTATCTCGCCGCGAACATCAACTAGCGAAAAAGGTGTTATATATGGGACGTAAACGCACGCGTAAGTGCCCGCCGACCCGCGCGGCTATCGGTGAAAAAGGACTGCCGGTGTGGCAGCAGTCGCAGCAGATCAATTCACAGGCGTATTATATGGCTTATTCGCAGATGCTCAATATTGCATTGTCACGTTTCAAGTGGCTTAATCTGCCCAAAACGTGTAACGCATGGTTTCTTGAGTATAATCTGTTGTACTACGGATATGCCACTATCGCGTACCCGCGTAGCAAGCCCGGTGTGTTCTTTTCCACGCAGGCCGTTGTTAATTCCGGCTTCAACGTGTATTATCGGCCTAAGCGATGGACATCTTACGGTCTCAACGGGTGGCACTTCGGCGTAAACAACTCCAACGGTGTCTTTATTTATAGCAATAAGGCACGTACGCCATTGGTGCCGACGCTTGAGTTTTTCGCGCATGAGATCGAAGATTTGTACATGACGCGCCGGCAGAACCGTTTTCACCAGAAAACCCCGTTTATTCTGGAGGTGCCCGCCGGTCAGCAGACGGCGGGTGTCAACGTCATCAAGCAAATATCGGGCGGAGAGATGGCAATTATGGCTACGCCCGGTTTCACGGACTCCATGAAGGCGCAGGTGCTCAAAACCGGTGTTGACTATATCGGCATGGAATTACAGAACGACATACAAAACACCTGGAACGCTTTTTACCAGTCGCTCGGAATCAAGAACCTACCCGTTAAGATGGAGCGGCAGACGGCGGATGAGATAAACGATTACGGCGAACCCACCGACCTCCGTGCATTGTCCGAGCTTGAGGAACGTCGCGCCGCGTGCGACATACTCAACACGCGTTTCGCGCAATATCTGGATGCACCCATCGAGGTGGTGTGGAATCAGGACAACATAAGCCAAAACTATAATTACATGACCAACCTCGAAGCACTGGAGGACAACGACAATGGAGACATCTGACATGATATCGCCGTTTGTTCCGGACGAAACCGTACCCGATTATCACGCCGTTACTACGATCACATTGGGGGAGTTGCTCGTACCCGGTGGCATTGACTGGACAACGCCGCAATGGTCATGGCGTGACGACGCATACGACGACACACAATACGCACGATGCTGCGAAAAGATCGAGAACCGGTATTATGACCGTGAGTTAGGCGTGATGCCGCCGGGCAGATGGCGGCGGCACCTGTTGCGCCTCATCGCCGAAATAATGCCCGTACTCAAACCGCTCTACGAGCTCGCGAACGGCAACCCCGGCATATTTATGACGGATGCCGACACGTGGCACAAGACGCGGACCGTGTTTTCGGACTTCCCCGCGACGCAGCTTGCGAGCGGTCAGGATTACGCAAGCAACGCCACCGACATGGAGTATGAGACCGTGACCAACGGCAACTACATGGATAAGGTCAAGGCGATACGTCAAGGCGATTACGTGGATATCGACGTGCTACTATTGGAGCACCTGGACGCATGTTTCAGTCCATTGTGGACTGTCAACATAAACAACTATTAGGAGGCAAAACACACATGTTCCCGTTACCCTTGTACAGCGTATGGCCGTACACGCCCGTAATACCGGCGTTCTACTGGAACGCGAAAAGCACCGAGGAAATCATAAAGCATCTGGCGAGCGAATACGATCACATCACGGCGTATTTCGACACGCTCGCAACCGCGATCAACAAACTGAGCGCGGACATGCAAACGTTTGAAAACCGTGTAGAAGCACGTGTCAGCGCGATGGAAAAAACATTGGCGGCATTGCTGGACAATCTTGAGCATGTTGGCGATAAAATGGTGATCTACGACCCTACACAAGGCACCTACGTAGACAGCAAGACAGCCATGCGCAACATGTACCGCGAACTCGCAGTGTTCGGCGCACGCGTCAACCAGGTAGCCACCAAGACCGTGGGCGACATGGCAAAACACCGAACCGACGAAACCGCCGCAGTCGGAAACCTCACAATATTCAACGACGCGACACCGCGCGTGACCGACCCGCAAACCGGCAACCCCTACCCGCCCATACAGTAAAGGAGAAATCATGTCCACGACAACCAACTACAATCTTGAGAAATACGACGCGGGCAACACCAAGAAGACAGCCGAGGGATTCATCATACCGGGAGACGAAGCCTGATGGCAAACACACCATTCAACAACCTGCCACTATACGACACCGGTTCAGTTGCCGACCTACGCGACGCATACAACCGCAGTATGCAACTCATAGACAAAAAACTGCACCAACTCGACATACAAATACAAATACACCACACAACCGACACCCGCAAGGAGGCCTAAACATGGCAACCACAACCGATAATTTCAACCTCGATCTATACGACACCGGCGACCCCGCCGCGTTGACCGACCAATACAACAGCGCAATACGCACGATCGACGATACACTTCTGACGATCAACGGCAATGCAGACGCCGCACTCAACAGCGCCAAACAAGCGATCACGGAAACACAAACCATAACCAGCAATCTCACAGCACTGGGCGTAACCGACAGCAACACCGCAACCGATCTTAAAAACAAAATAGACACCACCGCAAGCGACTTGACTGTTACAACCGAAAAAGCGAATAACGCACTTGAGCGCTTCGACGCGATCGGCTGGAATACCGATCAAAAGGCCCAAAACTGGATAAACACCACCGACAATAATATCAACAACACCAATCAAACACTAGCCGCGCTTAACGCAAGTAACCCGACGGGCGCGAAAAAACTACTGCACAACATCTATGACGCAAGCACCGGCGATATATCCACAGTCATAGGCATGACCATACAAGCGCGATTCATCACGCATGATTACGGCGCACAGTCGACACTTAAACATGGTGACATTGTGTATTTCGGCTGCAATAACATCACCACAACCGGCGGACAACCAAAGATCGTAATCGTTGATATGGCCAGCAACACGATAACCACCGACAAAACAATCAATGCCGGCCACTGCAACGATATGGCATATATCGACGCAACTCCCAGCACGCCTATATGGGTTGCGCCCATCACGTTAGACGGGACAACCGACTATAACGGTATACTGGCGTACGATAACAATTTCAACAACAACGTCAACATACCCGTACCGCTACACGGCATAGCCGGTATCACCAGAGACCCGATCACCAACAAAGTATATTGTATATGCCGTGGCAACCCGAACATTTACGAAATAAACATGACCGACTACAGCACCACTATCATAGGTACCCGCCCAATGGGTGCGGACTTCATGGGACAGGGTATCAGCGCGTACAATGATAAAATCTTCGGGTACACAACACGCATGTTCGCCTACCTCTACGACGTACGCACCAAAACACTGCAATGGTATAATTGTATGGCTACCGATCTGCTCATGTCGAGACGCATAGGCGAATACGAGGCCGGCGAATTTGACAATGAAGGCAATCTATGGGCATGCGCCCGTTCGATTTGTAACGACAACGCGACATCATATCTCAATTGGGGCGGCTGGGTATCGTTTCCAAATAATGCAACCCCGCACACAATAGGCGGACACACCGCAAAAATCGCACAAACAATCAACATTGAAGCTGCATCACTTACACCCCGATTCACCACAATAAACCAGATATGCAGCCTATTTGAAGTCGCTACAATGATAACCAAACCGCACACAATAACGGTTAGCACTACATTAGACGATTCAATACACGGCGACCTACGAATATCTGGGTATCTAGTAATCACCGGCAATTACACATGCAAAAAACTACTGCCAATCGGTTACGGAGGTCTCCGAGTGCCCGGAACGGGGCATATAACCATTACCAATAACGGCACCCAGATAGAATGTTCAGACCGGTGCGCATCATATACGTACATGGTCACGCCATCACTAGGACCAAACGACATAGTACAATACCGAAACGGCGGGTGCGTACTACACCTAATAGCATGCGGCAACACACGCGGCATACAAATATCTGATACCGTAATCGAACCCGATATCAGCAAAATATATTTCGGCCCTACTAAGGTGCTTGGATAACAATATAGCCCGGTAATATTACCGGGCTATATTGTTATCACTCAAAAACTAATCACACTCAATACTACGAATATC
>ENA-OPDD01001504-OPDD01001504.1-human-gut-metagenome-genome-assembly--contig:-NODE-1504-length-15628-cov-3.492391_pt1 | contig 15628 bp, 7 predicted proteins | sample MGYA00241574_ERZ501499 | MGnify/ENA primary metagenome ERZ501499 (study PRJEB25962, sample SAMEA2042576) | human gut metagenome | biome: human gut; feature: human-associated habitat; material: faeces...
AAGGAGGGGGCAATAAGTGGATCATACAAAACGACAATCCACTTATTTTCATCTATTTACATTCAGAACGTATACCTAAAAAAGTGGTTGATTTACAGTCCGAATTAGCGAATTTTTCGCACTAAATCGTCAAAATCCTCTCTCGATCCACGGGCTTTATTCCTTACTTTCGCCCGATAATTATAAATTGTATTCACCGAATAACGAAGAAACTCCGCAATTTGTGAACTATCTTCAATACCCAGACGTATCAAAGCAAAGATGCGCAGTTCAGTATTCAATAACTCGCCTTTCTTCGGTAAAATCTGTTCATTTTCCTGTAATAAGTCATTGAATTTTCCCACAAAGTTAGGGAAGAGATGCAAAAAGGCTGTATCAAAGTTTGCGTACAATTCTTCCAGTTCTTCATCAAGAGCATCTTGGGAACGCGTTATCTTTAATAATTCCGCAATCTGTCCGGCAGACACTTTCTTATTCACCATCCGTCGATAAGCGTCTAAACGGTTGATATAAGTAGAACACAGCTTGATGAAACGGGCAATATATTCTTCCTTAATCTGGTTAGATTCAGACAGTTCTGCATTGGTAGATGTCAAACAGGCATTCATTTGCTGTAATTCTTCATTCAATTGATTCAATTGATGATTGGCTGTCTGCAGATGATTCCTTGCAACAGCCAATTTCTTCATCTGCCGGTATATATAGCCCAACGCACCAATCAGCAGCACCAGCAATGCCGTAATCAGCACTAAATACTGCTGAAGGCGGTCGTTCTGTTTCTCAATCATCGCCTGATAAGTTTTATCAATCAAAGAAAGCACATCGGCACTCTGCCAACTTCGAAGACGAGCATTATAGAATTTGGTAGCATTCCACGAGAAACGCATATATTGGTAAGCTCTCTCCATATCGCCATTCTCATAGAGCAACTGAGCCAACATCCACAAAGAAGCATGATCTTTAATAGCAGAGCGAATATCTGCTATTGAAGAAAGACTAAGGCATCTTATGTAATTATCTTGTTCTTTTTGTTCACGAAAGATTAATGCTCGATAGTACATTAAAGCTGCATACTCTGGACTATTTATAGTTACTTGTGATAGCCTTTTGTCATTTATAGCAAGTGCTTCTTGTAATTTTCCTTCATCACGTAGTCTTGTTTCTTCCATACTCAAATATATTTCGGAATCTGGTGAAGCTATTTGATAGATGGAATCTTTGTACATTTTTGATCGTAAAGTATAATGAGTTCCAATTTTATGATTCTGTGTGTAATAACCGAGCTCACCATATACATGATCATATGCTATAAAATAGTTCATTAACTGTTCTTTTGAAAGGCTAGATTTATTTACCATCTTTAATACATCAATGGCTTCCATGTACATTCCAGAAGAAGAAAGAAGATATGAAAGTTTTATAATACTTTCATTTAATTTATAAGAGTCGTTTATCTGTTGAGCTAATTCAATATTTTTATTTAAATAAAAAATTGCAGAATCACATATATATGATTTATACTCTTTATATAATGATTCTTGTAAATGATATGTTGTTTCGTTGGAGAGTTGATTTAAATGTAGTTTTTCTTTCAATGTGCGAATACGTATATCTTTCTTGTCTGAATATATTTTACACGAAGTAATGTTTTTATCTAATACTAAAAGTAAGGAATCAAGGGTGTCTGATTTTGCTACTTTTACACATAGAATAAGAATTAAGCACAAATAAAATTTTCTCCTCAACATCTTATAATCTACTAATTTCTGGTTTTGTATATATTACAAAAATATATAAAATGAGGTGTTATCACAAATATTTATTGAATTTATAAGATGTGTCAGAGCTTATAAAGGTATATAGGGTAATAACTGTCAATTTGGTTGGCTTATTTACGATGATAGATAAGTTTTATAAAGATAGCCGTTTGTAAATTGAACGGCTATCTTTATATTTGTCTTAAATATGGATTTATTTAGAATGAGAACTATTTTAGTTCGAAGTTTATTCGGGCTTTTATTTCTTCTGAAGAAGAACCTATTATTGCTTCGAATTCACCTGCTTCTGCAATCCATTTATGTAGAGTGTCGTTAAAATAGCTTAAGGAGTTTTGGTCAACTATAAAAGATACATATTGTGTTTCTCCTGGGGCTAATTGAACTTTTTGGAAGCCTTTAAGTTCTTTAATAGGGCGAGGTAATGATGATTTTTTATCAGCTATATAAAGTTGTACGACTTCTGCTCCTTCTCTTTTTCCTATGTTGGTTATTGGTATAGTTATGGTTAATGTATCACTAGTGGTCATTTGAGTTGTGCTTATACTCGGTTTCCCATATTTGAAAGTTGTATAGCTTAATCCGTGTCCAAATGCAAACAGAGGTTTTATATGTTCTTTTTCCATCCAACGATATCCAACATAGATACTTTCATTGTATCTTTCATCAATAATTGAACTATTTTCTCGTTTTACTCCAGGGTAACTATTTAATTTATGTGCACCTACATGTTCAAGTTTAGCAGGAAATGTAAATGGAAGTTTACCAGATGGATTAACATCGCCTACTAAAATAGATGCTAATGCATTGCCTGCTTCACTTCCTAAAAACCAAGCTTGTATTATAGCTGGAACTTTTTTTACCCATGGCATTGCTATTGCATTTCCTGAGATATTTACGACTATTACATTTTTATTAACTGTAGAGAGTGCTTCTATAACTTTATCTTGATTATAAGGAAGTTCTATACCTTTACGATCTGCATCCTCACAATCTTGTCCTGCACTCTTATTTAGTCCTCCTATAAATATAACATAATCAGCATCTTGTGAGATCTTTATAGCTTCGTCGATAAGCTCTTTAGCAGAACGATTATCTTTTAGATTCTGTCTGGTAATAACACCATTATACTCATTACTGGAATCTCCTACATAGCCACGAGCATATACAATCTCTACTTTATTTTTCAATCGTGATTTTATACCTTCAAGAGGCGATATTTCATGTAATGCTTTTAATGAGGAACTTCCACCTCCTACAGTCATCATTTTTATAGCATTTTCACCTATTACTGCTATTTTTTTTGTTTTGGCTATATTAATGGGTAAAACATTATTTTTGTTTTGAAGTAAAACAATTCCTTGTTCTCCAATTGAACGAGCTGCCATAAAGTGTTCTGGAGTAGCAAATGAGCCATAAGGACGATTACGATTCATTGTTGTACGGAATATTAAACGTAAAATACGACGTATTTTGTCATCTAATTCCTTTGTTCCTACTTGCTCTAATTTTATACGTTTTAGATAGGGATCTGCCATATAATAATTATTATATGCATTACTTGTTCCATTCGTTAGGCCATTTGTCCAACTGCCAAATTCTAAGTCTAGCCCGTTTGTTATAGCTTGATCTGTATCGTGTACACCTCCCCAGTCACTGATAACAACTCCATCAAATCCCCATTCTTTTTTGAGAATATCATTTAGTAAATATTGATTATGACAACAATGTTGGTTTTTATATAGATTATAAGATCCCATAATACTCCAAACATTCCCTTCTTGTACTGCAGCTTTAAATGCTGGGAGGTAGATTTCGTGTAATGCTCGATCGTCGACTATGACATTGGTTGTATGGCGATTTTTTTCATTATTATTTAGAGCATAGTGTTTAACGCATGCTGCAACTCCATTGCTTTGAACTCCTTGAATATAGGGGACAACCATTTTACTTGCCAGATAAGGATCTTCTCCCATATACTCGAAGTTACGTCCGTTTAATGGAGTTCGATAAATATTCACTCCAGGGCCTAATAATATTGATTTATTACGATATCGTGCTTCTTCTCCAATACTTTTTCCATATAAAAGGGATATTTGAGGATCCCATGTAGCTGCTAAACAAGTTAAAGCAGGGAAGGCAGTACATGAGTCATTTGTCCATTTGGCTTGTTCCCATTCATCCCATAAAACTTCGGGACGGATACCATGTGGCCCATCTGTACACCATATTTCTGGAATACCTAAACGAGCGACACCAGGAGAAGAAAATTTTGCTTGAGCGTGAATCATTGCTATTTTTTCTTCAAGAGTCATGCGTGATAGTGCATCTTCTATGCGCTGCTCTATCGGCTGTGTTTCATCTAAATAAATAGGTGTGCGTTCGCAGTGTGCCTGAAGTGTACTTATAAATAAAAAAATACATACCCCTGATAATAATTGTTTTTTCATGTTGATATTAGTTTGATTAATGAATGAAACGAATTTACAAGAATTATGTATGTATATATTTTTATATTAAAAAAAAGTGGATAATTCTATTAGATATTTAATTGATTATCTATTTGATGACTGTTTCTATAACAAATAAAAAGTGGACATTGTAAAGTATTGTTCATTTTATTTTTGTAGATAGAATTCAGTCGTGATGATGGCATTTCAGCACCCGGTGAGGTAAATCACCATGTCCTAATAATTCGATCGGACAGCCAAAGTGTTCTTCCAGCCATTCTGCGGGGATTTCAGTATCAGGATGGTAATCTAGCGTACCATTGACACAAGCTATCGATTTTACATTTTGCAATACGGTACCGATGTCATGACTTACCAAAATGATAGCACGTTCTTTATTGATTTCTTCAAGGAGTGAATAAAGTTTTGCTTCGAAACGTTTGTCGATATAAGTATTTGGTTCATCCAGTATTACGACTTGAGGATCAGAAACTAATGCTCGGCCTAATAGTGCACGTTGCAACTGTCCGCCACTTAGTTCCCCGATGGCTCTCTTTTCAAGTCCTTCCAGTCCCATACGGGCTATAACATTTTTTACTTGTTCGTGCTGTTGTGCTGTAAAAGAGCGCAATAATGCTTTTTGTCTGTTTAGTCCAGACAGTACCACATCATATACAGATATAGGAAATTTTTTGTCGATAGAACTGTATTGTGGCAGATATCCCATGCTGATTTCCTGAACTTCTTTTCCTTCATGGTAAAACCGAATATCCCCCGAAATGGGATGTAACAATCCCAAAATGATTTTTATCAGTGTTGTTTTTCCTCCTCCATTCGGTCCGATTACTCCAAGAAAATCTTTCTCGTACACAGTCAGATTAATATCTTCCAGTACTTTTTTGCGCTCGTATGCAGCGCAGATATGATTTAACTGTATAATGGATTGTTTAGTCATAAGTTTATTCGCTTAATGCTTTGGCAACAGCTATCATTTCTTCACTCCATTTGTAGCTTAAAGGGTTAATGGAAACAATTTTTACACCTGCTTCCCGGGCAATGATCTCAGCATTGCGGCTGTCAAACTCTTTCTGCACAAAGACTACCCGAACGTGTCTTTCTTTACACCGTCGGATAAGTGCTTGTAAATGTGCGGGTGAAGGTTCTTTTCCTCCTTCTTCTATGCTGATTTGCTCTAACCCGTAATCGCGTGCAAAATATGAAAGTGCAGGATGGTAGATAAGAAAAGCACATGTTGTATTCTGTAAGTAAGCCCGGATTTCGCGGTCTGTGCGTTCTATCTCTGATTCTAGTTTTGCAAGGTTTTCTTTGTAATAAGAAATATTTGCTGAATCTAGTTTACAGAGAGTATGAAAGATGTTTTCGGCTATGATATAGGCATTTTGAGTAGAATTCCATACATGCGGTTCTACTCCTCCGGAATGTGAATGATTTCCGTGGTGGACTTCGTCTTCCCGTATCAGTTCGATACCTTCCGACATATCAAAGAATTTAACTTCCGGAGCATTGCTTTGTAATTTTTCAGCCCAAGCTTGTTCGAATCCAATGTAACCGATACGCAGGAAGGCACAACTTTTGTTTAAAGTGACCAGTTGTTGTGGGGTAGGGTCGTATGTCTCTGGATTGCTTCCTTCGGGAACCATACTGATTACCTGAAATTTATCTCCTGCTATAATTTCCGTAAAATAACGGAGTGGTTCAATGCTTACCGTTAGGGTCATTGGCTGAGACTTTTGTTGTTGACTGCCACATGCAGCCAGCAACAAAAGGTTTAAAAGAAGAATGATATATTTTTTCATAAAATTCTGCCACTAATTGGATTTGGGCAAAGATACAAAAAAATCTTATTTGTCGGGTCTATTGTTGAGTGTGTCAGGATTCTCCTTGTATTGGGTTGGAGTAATGCCTGTATATTTTTTGAACGCAGTGCTGAAGTACCTGCTTGTAGAGAATCCTGTATGTTCGGCAATTTCAGTCATATTCAGTTCTGTTTGCCGGAGCAGTTCCATTGCTTTTTCTATGCGTAGTTTATTTACGTATTCATTGGCTCCCATACCAGTCAAAGCTTTGAGTCGGTTATATAATGATGCTCTGCTGATACCTAATTCCTGACTGATAAGATCTACATTTAGTCCTTCATTTTCCATATTTTCTATAATAACCTTATTCAGTTTAAAGATAAAGGTATCGTCTGCTGATGTAGCTGGTTTTTCTGTATCAGAAATAACGGAATGAGTGTATTTTAACTTGATTTGTTCACGCAAATAAAGTCTGTTTCGCACGTTTTCCAACAAGGAGTTTATTTCAAAAGGTTTTTCCATGTAAGCATCGGCTCCAGTTTTATATCCATCCAGGTGACTTTGCTCGTCAGTGCGTGCTGTTAGCAATATGACTTGGATGTGATTGATATTCATGTCTTCCTTAATCTTACGGCATAATTCATAACCGTTCATTTCAGGCATCATGATATCACTAATGACAATATCAGGAATCTCTTTGAGGATAATTTGAAGAGCTTCTTTTCCGTTTGAAGCGATATAAAGATTCTTAAAACTATCTTTCAAAGTCTCAATAATCATTTGTCGTATGTTTTCATTATCATCAACAAACAAACAAGAGTAGTTTTTGGTATCTATTGGATTTTGAATTGGTGTACACTCGTCATTTTCTGAAGCTGTTGTAAGGATATTTAGGTATTCACGAGGGGGACAAACTTCTGATAATTGCGGATGTATAGGTAATTCATACCAAAAACATGCACCCTTTTCAGCATTGTTGTATGCTCCTATTTTTCCTTTATGCATTTCTACCAATATTTTTGAATAAGAAAGTCCGATTCCACTTCCATATTTTTCATTTTCCCCCTGATAAAAACGTGTAAAAAGCTTATTGGTATCTACACCTTGTAGTCCGGGACCTTGATCGATAACAGAAATACGCACTGACTGTTTATCATTACTCATTTCCGTACGTAAGATAATTGTGCTACCTTCAGGGCTATGTTTGAAAGCATTGACAATCAAATTTGTAATTATAATAATGTGGCGCTCTTGGTCAAAGCTGATATCTCCTATTTCAGAAGACAGTTCATAAGCAATCGTTACATGTTTTTCTTCTTCTTCGTACTTGAAATCTTCAGCAATATCTTTAATCCATTCATTAAGTGAAAATGTCTGCAAAGTAAGTTTACTCTGTGACATTTCCATTTTCCTCAAGTTTAATACCATATTCAGCAACTCTTTCATCCGTTTAGACTGTTTAAGAATACTTCTGAGTGTTGGATATATCGGATTATCTTGTGGTAATGTTTTCATGAGTTGATTAAGCGGAGTATAAATTAATGTCAAAGGAGTACGTAGTTCGTGATTGATATTTATTAAAAAACGTACTTTTTCTTCATAAATTTTTTGTTTATGTGCTTGTAAATCAGCTTGCATACGCTCTTCTTTACGACGAAGCAAGTAAATAATGGCCGCAATAAGTAATGATGCAGCTACTAATATCCATAAAAGATTGAACCACCATGTCTGATACCATACAGGCGGGATGCTGATAGTGATGATTTTTTGTGGTGTAGTCCATGAGCCATCTTTGGTGCTACAAGAGGCAGAAACATGATAAACTCCTGGTGTCAGTGAACGTAAAATCAATTCTGGGCGTTTTGTATCAGTGATGGACTCTTCTTGTCCGTCGATATACCATCGATATATCTTTTTCCTAAAGATATTATTCTCATATGCCATAACTTTTATTGTAACCATTTTGTTATCGAAAGAAAGGTTCAGGGTATTATTATCTTCCTTGTCGATTTCAGAAAGGTAACTTTGATTGTTGCTGATAATATCTGTTAATTTGATGACAGGAGGAGTTGGTATATTGATTGTATTTATCTGTCCGTCAATATATAGCATTCCATTGATTCCACCCATATAAATATCTCCTTGTGGTGAAACCCATATAGCTTTCTTAAGAAATTCATTATCTTCGGCTCCGTCCGATTGATCCAGGGAAATGAGTTTGTTTTCTTTGTCAAGCCATACGAATAGCTCCTCATTGGTTCCTATCCATATTCGCTGGTGGTGATCACAAATGAGTGTTGTTATATTTTTTAGTTGTGGAGCATCTATTTGTGTTTGTATTTGTGTCTGTGGATCATATCGGAAAATTTTATCTGCAAATCCTATCCAGAAAATGCCTTGTTCGTCTTTTGAAACGCATTCTATGTAATTTTTTTGTGTAGAAATATAAATTACTTCTATTTTATTAGTTTGATGGTCAATAGCATAAATGTGTTTTAAATCGTATAAATAGGTTTTCTGGCTATCGAATCCAATAGGTATAGCTTGCCCTTCGATAGAAGTCTGATTATCACTTAATTGTTGTATTCTTCCTGTGTTTAGATAATATCTGTGTATTTTAGATGAAAGAAGTAATACGGACTCGGTTTCGTCTTGATACAAATTGATTCCTTTTCTTCCATATAGTGCTATTTGATTGATAACGGTGCCGTCTTCTTTGAAAGGTCGTATTTGTCCTGTATGTTTATTAAAGAAAAATACTCCTTTTGAAAATAGAGATATGAGAAGTTCTTGTTGGGAGTATCTACATAATGATACAACTTTTTCTCCATATGTAGCAGGATAGTGCACAAATTGCTTAGTTTTTGGATTGAAACGGTTTACTCCTCCTCCGTCTGTTCCTATCCAAATTTCGTCGGAGCCTGGTTCTTGAAAGAAGCTAAGTATCGCTTTTTCACTCAGTCCATTGGTATATCCAAGTGGAACATCAGAATATGAACGTACAATGGAGTGGCGGATATTGATTAGTCCGCCTTTAACGCTCCCTGCCCATGTGTCTTCTTGTCCATCACGTTGAAATAGACATTGTATAGAGTTGATGGGTAAAGAGTTTTTGTCACCTGGTAAATGCTTTAATATTGTTACAGAATCTGTTTGAGGATGAATAATGTTAATCCCTCCTCCATCTGTTCCTGCCCATATTTTTCCTTTGTGTTCACTTAGGCAAAGAATAACATTATGGCTCAGCTTCCGATTTTCTGTATTATAGGTAGCATGAATGTTTCCTTGTCTATCAAAACAGGTTATACCTCGATTATAAGAGGTAGCCCATATATTTTCATTGTGATCAATCAACACATGAGTTATTTCTCTTTCATTGGGTAACGGAGAAGGTCTTCTTTCTCCATTACGGGTATCAACTAAAGTTATACCTTGCCATTGGCTGATGCAAAGTAGGGTATGAGTATCCCATGGCATCATTTCGCAAATTAAAAATGGGGAAGGAGTTTTTATCTGCAATAATGTTTTTACTTGTTTTTCATTATAAGTATATTGGTAAAGCTTATCTTGGCCGGTTAATAAGATTTTTCCTGGTAATTTACAGAGTGCTGTAGCTTTTAATGCTTTTCCATTTTCATCTAAAACAGGAATAAAACGATCCGTATCAGGTTGATAATGTACAGTTCCATTATTTGTTAGAATCCAAAGAGTATGTAAACTGTCTTCTTCTATTTGATAAATTTCATTCCCTGGTAATGAATAAGGATTTGTATTATCATGGAAATAGCTTTTTAGTTCGTAACCGTTGAACTTTCCCAATCCTTGTTTGCTGCTTATCCATACAAATCCGTTTTCCTCCGTATAAATATGTTGAATATAAGGAGGAAAACCTTCTGAAATAGACATTTGTTTATATAAAAACTCGTCTGCTTGTATTCTAGCTGCTATTAACAAAAAGAGTATTGAGTAAAAGAGTTGTTTACTGTGAACTTTCATAGTGTTTGCAAAAAAACTTTAGTATACAAAAGTACTAAAATTAGTGGGACCTAAACAAAAGTTTGTGTAAAATCCCCCCATAAAACATGTCTCTATTACAATGTTGAGTCATGTTTATGTTGTCTGAGGCTTCCATTATTGTCTAAAATTTGTTCAATTTTGACTATTTTGCCTGTTTTCTTATAGGTAAATAAAGGTTTATTGATTTTTTGAAATAAATTATTGATTTTAAAACATGGAAGCAGGTTTAATCTCTCATCTTTGCAGCAATTAAAAAAATAGAGTTAGCAAAACCGCGGTATTAAAAACATTTATTAACTTTAAAACTATGAAACAAATACGATTTAAGGTACATTCTATTTGTGTCTTTTTGATGTTCTTGTTAATGATTCCGTTTGGAGCTTTTGCTCAACAAGGAATGGTGACAGGACAAGTTGTTGACGAAAAAGGTGAAAGTGTAATTGGTGCTACTGTACAAATAAAAGGAACTTCAGATGGTACTATTACTGATTTTGATGGTAATTTTTCTTTGAAAGCAAAAGTGGGTAATACACTTGTTGTTTCTTATGTGGGTTATTCTACTCAGGAAGTAAAGATATCTAAGCAGACAGGCAATCGCATTGTTTTAAAAGAAGATGCAGAAGTTCTTGACGAAGTTGTTGTCGTTGGTTATGGTACAGCTCGTAAAGGTGACTTGACCGGTGCTTTGACCACGATGAAACCTGATGCTAATGATGCAGCAAAAGCAACTTCTCTTGATAATCTTTTGTCAGGTAAGGTTGCCGGACTGGTTGTTAGCTCTTCTTCAGCAATGGCAGGTTCAGCTTCTTCTATTACAATTCGTGGAGCAAGTTCTTTGCGTGGTGATAACCAGCCGTTGTATGTTATCGATAATGTACCACAAGCATCTGCCGGTGAGTTTGCCTCTTCAGGAATTAGCGGTGACTTCCAGATCAATCAGGATCCCTTAGCTTCATTAAACCCTTCTGATATTGAAGATATTACTATTTTGAAAGATGCATCTTCTACAGCTATTTATGGTTCTCGTGGTGCGAATGGTGTTATTTTGATTACAACAAAGAAAGGTAAACAAGGTAAAGCTAAAGTAAATGTATCAGCTAACTTTACCATAGCTGAACCTTCTAAACTTTTGGAAATGACCAATTTGTATGAGCATGCAGCTTATATTAATTCACGTGTGTCAAATGGTCAATACCCATTTTATGTGGTAGGTGATGAGGTTAGATATGTATTCAATGATGCTTTGGCTAATTATGATCCTAATAATCCTGCAACTTATCATATTATCAATTACCGTAACTGGCAGAAAGAAATTTATACATCTGCTTTCTCTCAGAATTATTCTTTGTCTGTTAGTGGTGGTACAGATAAAACTACTTATTATATCTCGGCTAATTTTAAAGATATAAATGGTACAGTCAAGCAAACAGGTTTGAAACAAGGAGATTTGCGTGCCAATATCGGTATGGATTTATCAAAGAGCGTACATTTGAATATGACATTGAGCGGTTCTTTACGTCAAAATAACATGATGGCTGGTGGTAGTACATTAGGAGGTTCTACAACAGCTATTTCTCGTACAGCTCTCGATTATGCACCATTTGAAATGCCGGATGGAGACCCTTCATTCAGCTCTGAAAATAAAACTACTATATTTAGCTGGTTGAATGATTATGAAGATATAGCAAATGACAAGACATTTAATGCTTCAATGGATTTGTCATGGAATATTATGAAAGGCTTACGCTATAACTTGCGTGTAGGTGGAAATTTGAATATAAATGACCGTAAGCGCTGGTATGGTTTACAGCTGTATCAAGGAATGAATAACAATGGTTATTTAGCATTGACAGACTTAAATAAGAGTAATGTTTCTATTGAAAATGTATTAAACTATAATACAAAATTAGGATCTGTTGCTACTTTAGATGCTACAGTTGGTGTTACTTACGATGATTATAACTTCTTGAATGAAAATACCAATGGTAGTCAGTTCACAATGTTCGATTTAAGAGAGAACGGGCTTCACATGGCTGGTAATGTGCAACATTTGGCTCCGATTCAGAAAGATTATCAATTGTTGTCTTATCTTGGTCGTATCAACTTAACATTCTTAGATAAATATTTGATTACAGCTTCTCTGCGTGCCGATGGTTCTAGTAAGTTTGGTAAAGGAAACCGTTGGGGATATTTCCCTTCAGCTTCTGTTGCATGGCGTATGGAACAAGAGGAATTCCTGAAAGAAGTAGATTGGTTGAATCAGTTGAAAGTTCGTGTAAGCTATGGTGTAACTGGTAACCAAAGTATTGACCCATATTCTACATTCTCAATGTATGGCTCAGACGGTAACTATCATTATGGTAATGGAAATGGAGAACAAGAGTCTGTATTACAGATTACTAATTTGCCTAATGATGGTTTAACTTGGGAGAAAACAGCTTCTTGGAATGCTGGTCTTGATTTTAGCTTGTTGCGTTCACGCTTGAGTGGTACATTCGATTTCTATGTAAAACGAACTAATGACTTGCTTATTTCACGTTCTCTTCCTGGATCTGCTGGATTTGGATCTACTTATTATAATCAAGGTTCGTTAGATAATAAAGGTGTAGAATTCTCTTTGACTGCTCAGGTAATTGATACTAAAGACTGGAAATGGAGCATTACTGGTAATATTGGAAAGAATAAGAGCAAAATTGTAAATCTTGGTTTGTTGCCAACAGATTTTGGATGTTTGGGTGAACGTATCGGTTATTATGGTAACTCACTGGGTGACCATTTTGGTGTAGGACATGTGTTCTTGCAGGGTGAAGTTCCGGGATTATTCTTGGGATATGTTACACAAGGTATTGTACAGCCAGAAGATATTACAGATCAAGGTGTGAAGTTTATTAAAGACGATGGAACTATCGGATATTATAAAGATGTAAATGGAAGTATTCCTGCTGCTGGTGATATCAAGTTTGTTGATAAAGATGGAAATGGTTCAGTTAATACTTCAGACCGAGATATCATAGGTAATCCAAATCCTGGATTTACATATGGTTTCCAGACATCTTTGTCATGGAAAGGACTGACTCTGAGTGCTGCATTTAATGGTGTACAAGACCGCGATGTTATTAATGTAAACAACCGTTACATCAATACTCCGGGACAAAAAGCTGGTACTGTATCAAAGAAAGCTTTTGAAGGTATGTGGACGCCTGAAAACCATTCAAACCTTTATCCTTCTTCTAATTTTATTGTACAGAACATGGTAATGGACCGTTATGTAGAAGATGCTAGTTACTTGAGATGTTCTGATATAACATTAAATTATGCACTTCCTACAGCATGGATGAAGAAAATCGGTTTCCAGAATACATCAATTTTTGCTTCTGTAAAGAATGCGTTTGTCATCACAGATTATAGTGGATATGATCCTGAAGTAAATAGTTTTGCATTTGATGGATTACGTCCAGGCGTAGATATGAGTTCTTATCCTACTCCTCGCCAGTTTGTATTTGGATTGAACGTGACATTCTAATAATTGCATTTTAATAAAGTATATATTATGAAACTATATAAATATTTGATATTATCAATTGTAGCGGCTTCCAGCTTTTCTTCTTGTTTGGATGAAGAACCGTTATATTCACAGAATAATACTGTGGTCTTTTCTTCTGACTCTGGTGCAGAATTAGCTTTGTTGGGATGTTATGCCTATATGACTTCTACATCTGCTTACGGCCAGCATTTTCAGGAAATACCAGTTAGTGGTGCAGGATTTTCCTGGTCACAACGTAATGGTAGTGATGGTATTGTGAGTCTACAATCTTTATCAAGTGATGGATTGATTTCTACAACTTGGAACGGAATGTATAAAGTGATCTCTGAAACTAATGCTTTTCTGGAGAATTTGGATGCAAGTGGTCTGAGTGCTGAGACTAAAAATCAGTTTGGAGGAGAAGCAAAATTTCTTCGTGCATTGGCTTATTATAATCTTGTATCGCTTTGGGGAGATGTGCCCTTGAAAACAGTGGCTTCTACTTCAGAAGGTATTTCAATGCCTCGTACTCCGAAAGAACAAGTGTTGGGTCAGGTTGTACAGGATTTGAACGATGCTTTGACTATTAAGGAAACTTCTGATGCTGGGCGTATTAATTCTTGGGCAGTAAAAGCTTTCTTGGGAAAGGTTTACTATAAAATGGTAAAGCTTGGTATAAATACCAATGAGAATTTGAAAAATGCAAAAGATATGTTCGATGCTGTTTATAATAAGCATGTATACGAATTGGAAAAGAACTTTGCCGATTTGTTTGGTGACTGGGTAACGACTTCGAAAGAATCTATTTTCCAGTTGAACTTTGCTTTGAATTCTCCTTCTTGTTTCAATCGTGCCAGCAATCGTTTTTCGCCTACAGGTTCAACACCGGGTGTATGCTGGAGTACATACCGTGCAACAAAAGCAGCCTATGATATGCACCAGGGAACTTATCCGGGTGATCCACGTATAGCTGCTACATTCTTGACTGTACATAGAGACCGTGGCGGAAATAATAAGCCAGAACCTAAAGCTCAGGTAGGTGATCAACCATCTGCAAATGATTCGGTATATTATTATCCTTATTTTACTTATACAGTTCAGACAGGTAAAAAAATGGTGAATGGAAAGGAAGTGGCTGTATATGATTCTATTTATAAAAATGGAAAAGCTGTTGCTGTAAAACAGTATGTAGGTCGATTGCCTTATGAGAAGTTTAAAGATCCAACAAATCCTGATTTAAATTATTTGAATAATTTGAATGAAGAAGATGGTAAGACTCCACAAGAAAAAGCATATATCAAAGCTTTGAAGGGTATACAGAAAAAATATGCGGAGAGCGGTAATCAGAATGCATGGCCTGCACATATGAAACTGTATGATGCCAATCAGCAGGGAACTTCTTCTCATAAGAACTTAATGGTATATCGTTATGCTGAGATGCTATTGCTTATGGCAGATGTGTATAATGAACTTGATAATACTTCGAAAGCTATTGAATTGGTAGAAGAAGTATTGAAACGTGCACGTGAGTCTGCTGGAGGTAATGGAGTTGAACCTAAAGCATGGTCTAAGCAGTTGACCAAAGAGGAAGTCAGTGAAAAGATTTATTTCGAGTTCCTATTTGAGTTAGATGGAGAACCTTCTATGTATGAATTGCTTCGCGTAAAAGGGACAGAATATTTGAAGAAAGCTTTGCAGTATCATAATAATCATGAATTAACTAAAGTTTCAGATGCATATTATAAGAGTGCTGCTCAAAAATGGACCGATCGACTTTATAATGAAGGAAATCTGACTGAAGACTTCTTGAAGAAGAATTTACTGTTGCCAATTCCTGATACAGAAAGAGATGCCAACCCAGGTATTACAGATAATAATTTTGGCTATTAATAAGATAGCTCATATTTAGAATTTGTTTATACAGATTTCTGAAAGCCTGCATAATTACATTTTCATTATGATTCTTATGTAATTGTGCAGGCTTATTTAATAACTTGAGTTCAACTTATAAATGCAACTTTTTGGGTGCGGATAATAAGCAATAAA
>ENA-OPDD01001505-OPDD01001505.1-human-gut-metagenome-genome-assembly--contig:-NODE-1505-length-15625-cov-2.417726_pt1 | contig 15625 bp, 12 predicted proteins | sample MGYA00241574_ERZ501499 | MGnify/ENA primary metagenome ERZ501499 (study PRJEB25962, sample SAMEA2042576) | human gut metagenome | biome: human gut; feature: human-associated habitat; material: faeces...
GCGATAAACTTACTGTTTGAGCCGAAGGCGAGTTTAAGTTTTCGCTGTACAATAGACGACGGAGCAAAATAAGAAAATCAACGTGTTTGAAGGCATCTTCTCTCTGCGATACATAAAACAATAGGGAGCATAAAAATTATATGCTCCCTTCTTACAATAATTACTATTTCTTTTTTAGTTCCTTTGAAATCGTGTTGTACACTGTCATTAAATTTACAGCTTTCACATTTTCATCTGTTGACAATTTAATCTTCTTTGCCTGATCATCATTAAAGTCTACATCTATATCTTTCAGATATTTAGAATACTTGTCATTAAAATATGTCTGCTGTGCATTCTTTATGATTTCTTCTTTGTTTTTTTCTGTTTCAGTCTTTAAATAACTGTTTACACAATATACAAGATAATAATCTTTTCCATCCTGTATAATGCTGCTTATTTCCGAATTGCTTAAGTTAAAAGCACTCTTTTCGTATGTTTTAGTGGCCTCATTTTTCTTTAATGTTTTCTCAAACACGTTATCTTCACTATACTGCTTTGCTTCTCTGGCAAATGTCTGATAACCACCTTTTACAAGGTCTGTAACTGTTTTAAGTGTGCTTTTAATCTTGTCTTCTTTAGTATTGTCAGTATTCATTCTGATGTACTGAATCTTCATTACTCTTGCTTCTTCATCGCTAATCTTTGCGTCTGCTTCTGCTGCCAGTGCATCGTAAACCTTGTCCGCCAAATAATAATTCTTATACAAGCTTTCCACGTTTTCCTGTGAAGCTCCGGTATATTCTTTTTCCTGACTTGTTAAGGATTTATAATACTCTGCCGCTTTAGTCTTAATCATACTGCTTTCATCTGTTGACAGGGAAATATTTCTTTCCTTTGCCATTGAAGCTAATGTATACTTAACTGTTATGTCTTCTTTAACCTTTTGCATTACATATGACTGCAGTGTCTGATTGTCGCTTACTTTGGCATTCCAATCTACTTTGCCACCAAAGTCTGCCTTGTAAGTTCCTGCTGTATCCATAAGAACAAGCATATATTCCTGTTTTGAACATACTTCTTTGTCTATTTTAAACATTTCACTGCTGCCAAGCCCCACTATCTTACCGATAACAGGTGTTTTTGAATTAAAACTGCATCCAGTAAGACTGCTTACTGACAATGCCACAACCAAACCTAATGCTACTATTTTCTTTTTCATAAGTTCTCCTTACATTCGTATTATATCTTCCAAAATCGTATTAACATTCTCTGCTATGTGTTTAGCTGAACGTCTTACCTCACTGTCTGCCCACTGCATTGCATAACTAAAATATGCATGGCCAAACATTTCAATGTCATTGTATCCGCCGCCAAAAACGACTGTATCTTCTTCTGATGAATTAAACACATGCTGTAAAACCTGAATGGCATTACCTTTTGTTACATACTTTGCTGTAAGATATAGCTGTTCAGGGTTGGAAATTGCCACATTTGCATTCTTTGAGAATTTCTTATAGAAATACTCATATGAAGTCTGGTCAAAGCCTTTCTTTGCAAAAATAGTAATCTTGTTAATTTCACCCTTCATTGACTTTGTATCTTTTTCCTTTTCAGGTTCAATTCCCATTGTTCTCAAATAATTAATAAAATCAATATCTCTTGTTGTTACAACTGCATTTCTCTCACCTGAAAATAATAACTTATAATCCCTGTTCTTTTCCAGTTCATTTGCCACTTCAAGACACACAAGTCTGTCCAATGGAGTCTTACTTATAACTTTATCACGATATATAACTGATCCGCCATCATTACATATGTACACAATGTGGTCCTTTGCTTTTCCAAACATAGGATATACTGCGTCATAATTACGTCCTGTTGCCACAGCAAAATAGACGCCTTTTTCCTTTAATTCCATTATCAATTCAATGGTTTCTTCCTGAACCATCTTTTCCCCGTTAGGAACTAATGCTGTTTCTAAATCACTAACTACAAAATTAATCATTACTTCACCATTTATTTTCTTATTTGTTTAACTGTTGAATATTTTCCATAAACATATATGCCTGACATATTCCTGTAGGCCATTACTTTATAATAATACGTCTTTCCTTTCAAAAGTCCAGTATTATTATAAGAAATTTTTGTCTGTTTTTTTATTTCTTTTATTTTTGTATATTTTCCTGTTTTGCTTTCACTTCTGTAGATAACATATCCACTGGCACCAGCCACCTTTTTCCAATAAAGTTTTGCACCTTTTGCAGTTGACTTTATTGATGTTATTTTCACTTTGGCTGGCTTTGGATATGCCTTTGAAGCCTTAGACTTACTTCCCTTATAAGTTGTTTTTCCAACCTTCTTATACCCTTTTATTTTATAATAGTATTTCTTTCCCGTTACAAGATTTTTATCTTTATAAGACACTGTAGTTCCACTTACTTTGGCTATAGTCTTATATTTTGAACCGGAAGTTCTTCTATATATCCAATATCCTGTTACATCACCAAGTTTGTTCCATGTAAGTTTAATACTATTGTATCCATTGTTTGTTGCCTTTATTGTAGCTGTTCCCGGTACAACCTTAACCTTACATGTAACTTTTTTGCCATTGGCAGTTGTAGCTGTTACTGTACATTCTCCAACTGACTTTGCGTAAACATTTCCTCTTGATGTAACCTTTGCTATTTTTTTGTTAGATGACTTCCATGTAACATTTCCATCTGTTGTATTATTTGGAGTTACTGTAGCCTTTAATTTTTCTTTTGTTCCATTTTTTAAATTTAATGTTGTCTTGTTAAGTTTTATACCTGTTGCATGTATACTTTTTGCCAAAACATTTATTGTTGACACACTACTTTTTCCTGCTGCAGTAAAACCGTGTATTGTTACAGTTCCTGCGCCTATGCCTTTAACATTTCCTGCATCATCTACTGTTGCTATTGCCGGGTTGTCTGACAAATAATAAACTTGTTCAGATGTCTTTAAAGTCGTAGGAAGCTTCAATTTTCCTGCTTTTGCAATAGTATATTCACCTTTTAAGTTTACATATGCTGCCGAAACATATCCTGTGTATTTTTTTCCATCTTTCACAAAACTAACTTTGTACCAATACGGATTACTTAGCCATCTTACTCCATATTCAATGTCTGTATTAGAAACTTCTGTAACTGTAACTGCCTGATTCTTTGGTAAAACACCAACTGCATCATACGAAGTTGCAGGACCTTTTCTAACATTTACGTCACTATTTGCCACACCTTTTTTGTTTCCACTTATTCCAAGTGTAATTGTATTACTTTCATTTGGCATATTATTAAATACAGGTATAACAAATGTTTTGGCATGAGCAGCTATTCCAAGGCTTTGGTAAGCATCTGCCGTTGACGCTGCTTCTGATGCGGCACCTGATATGTTAGTCATATATTGGTGTGTATAAATTGAATATGTACCATTGCTCTTCACATTAAATCTTTGAAGATACATAGTATTCTGTCCTGCGTTAATGTATTTTTCACCTAAGTACTGTGCCCCACCTAAAATAGATTTCTCTGGTGTGTTCCAAGGTCTTTGATAAGTACTTCCTGACTTTGCCCATTTTAAACCGTTGGCAATTGGATTAGCACTTGATGTAGCTCCAATATTATAAAAATTATAAATTCCTGTATATGTCTTTGAATATGTACCTGTAACACTTCCGCTGGCACCCATTCCTGCGTATTTTGAATTAGCTTTAGAACCAATTTCCTGCAAAATTTTTGAGGCAATATGGTACGCACTTACCTTTGCATTCTTTGCAGCAGTCATAATCTGTTCTGAATACAAAGTATTAGTTGTCTGATACTTTCCGGCCGTATCAATGTATCCTATATTATTTTTATACATAAACGAACCCTGAAGTATTGCTTCAACACCTGCCTGTGTCTGAGATGAACTGTCATATGCCAACTGTTCAAACATATATATGTGGTTTTCATCCAAAAAGTTTCTTGGATCCATAAAATATGCCACACAATTCTTTGATGCACTAACCCATGAAGCTCCATCTTTTGCTATGTACTTACCTGTAGATGCATTATAATCTCCAGCCAGATTTGACTTTAAATACTTACTATACGCGTTCTCTATAAGGCTTCTGTTATGACTTGCCTCATTTTCAACGGCTGTAAAAAAATCCACGCCTGTGTTATCCGGTACAAACTTCCAGTTAGGGTATTTATTATGAAGTTTTCTTAAATATGTTTTATAACTAGCTGGAAAACCATTAATGCTTGTCTCAAAAGCGTCTGCTGCCTTAACTGTTGTATCCACTATTCCTGCATAATTTTCCAAACCTGTAACCAATGCAATAATTAATATTACTGCAAGTATTTTCCGTATTAGTCCTTTCTTCAAATAAATCACCCTATCCTTTGTATAACAAGGTTTATGCCTTAGATGCACGAACCTTTACTCCTTTAGTTCCTCTTTTTCCGATTTTAAGCTTCCTTAAATCAACGGTTTTTCCGTTACATTTTACCACCTCATTATCCCCCGTATCAAGAAGGTAAACTTTAGAAACAAAATCTCCATCATTTAGTTTAATACCCTTAACTCCCAATGTAGCCTTCTTCATTTCAGGCACTTCCTTAAGTGGGAATCTTAAGAATATTCCTTCTTCTGTCTGTAGCACAAGAATCTCTCTTGTATACTGTAATTCCTGTTCCTGTCCTACATCCATTGATGCAGTTGTATCAAACAATTCCATCTGTTCAAAATCTAATGGTTCAAAATCATCTGAGCCACCTGTTAACATTACAGGCATTTCTTCAACCTGTTCTTCTGAAATCTGCTTATTTGATACTCTTGTTATTTTAACTGAAACAACCTCATCATCTTTTCCAAGTTTTGTGGCAAGCATTGTTTTTCTGTTTGTTTCAAACTCGCTTCCATCTACTAACTTAATCATACCATTTTTAGTTGTAAACAAAAGTTTCTTATCTTTTATCATATCAAAACTTACAAGTGTCACTATGCTTTCACCTTGGCTACTGTAATTTCCAAGATTATCAATAGGTATCCCTTTCTCCCTAACCTTCTTAGTTGGAATGGCTGATACCTTAATCTGATGAACATTTCCATTATCTGTAAAGATACAAATACTATCTGTGTTCATACATCTGAAATAATATTTATTCTCTTTCGTAACAGATTCAATGTTTCTGTCAAATGCTGCCGGATCAAGAAGTTTTGAATATCCAAACTTATCCTGAACAAAAACAACTTCCTGTTCAACAAAAGCATTCTCATCAAATACAGCTTCCTTGCCATCTTCAATAAAAGTCTTTCTAGGCAATGCATATTCTTTCTTAATGGCTTTAAGATCTTTTTTGATAGTCTTAGTCATTGTTTTTCTATTTCCAAGAATATCCTCATACTGACCGATTTTGTCCATTAGTTCTTCATATTCTTTCTGAAGAGCTAATATTTCAAGTCCTATTAACTTAGATAATCTAAGTTCCAAAATAGCCTGTGCCTGACGCTCTGTAAAAGAAAGATTTCCTGCAAGAATCTCAGACTCAGGATTTTTAAACTTAATATCATCAGTTTTTCCATGTACAAGACATGCCTTAACCTGTTTCTGACTCTGTGAACCTCTGATTATTTCAATAATCAAATCAATAATGTTTGTTGCCTTAATAAGACCTTCCTTAATCTCTTTCTGTTCTAATGCCTTATTAAGAAGTGTTGTATATTTACGCTGTGCCAGTTCATACTGGAAATCAACGTTATATTTTATAATACTCTTAAGTCCCATAACTTCCGGTCTTCCATCAGCTATTGCTAACATATTTACACCAAAAGTATCTTCTAACTTAGTTTTTTTATATAAAATATTTTTTAATTTTTCAACATCGGCACCTTTTTTAAGCTCTAAAACAATACGAATGCCGTTTTCATCTGAGCCGTTTGAAATGTCAACAATGTCTGTTGTCTTTTTTGTTTCTACTAAATCAATTACATCTGAAATAAACTTTCCAATACCTGCACCAATCATAGTATAAGGTATTTCTGTTATAACAAGTTTATCCTTTTCTCTGCCTTTGCCTTTTTCAAATTCTAATTTTCCACGAAGCTTAAGCTTTCCTGTTCCGTTTTCGTAAATGTCCTTTAAGTCTGACTTATTGGCTACAATACCACCTGTTGGAAAATCAGGTCCCGGCATAATCTGTAATAATTCTTCAGTTGTAATATTATTATTATCCATATATGCAATAACTGCATCTACAACTTCTCCAAGATTATGTGTTGGAATGTTAGTCGCCATACCTACAGCAATACCTTCAGCTCCGTTAACCAAAATATTTGGTACTCTTACAGGAAGAACTGATGGTTCTTTTTCTGTTTCATCAAAGTTTGGTACAAAATCAACTACATCCTTATCCAAATCTGCCAAATATACATCCTGTGTAAATTTCTTAAGTTTTGCCTCTGTGTAACGCATTGCCGCAGCACCGTCACCCTCAATTGAGCCAAAGTTTCCGTGACCGTCAACTAATGCCATTCCCTTTTTAAAGTCCTGAGCCAAAACTACTAATGTTTCATATATTGAACTATCTCCATGAGGATGGTACTTACCCATTGTATCACCAACAATACGGGCTGACTTACGATGTGGTTTATCATAATTAAGACCTAACTGGTCCATTGCGTAAAGTACACGTCTTTGTACAGGCTTAAGTCCGTCTCTTGCATCCGGAAGTGCTCTTGCACAAATAACACTCATGGCATAATCTATATAGCTTTTCTGCATTACTTCAGAATACTCTGTTTTTATAATCTGCTCTGCCATTTATTTCTCCTAAATATCTAATTCTGCGTCTGTTGCGTGAGTATAAATAAAATTACGTCTTGGTGCAACTTCACTTCCCATTAACATACTTGTTACATCTGATGCCATTTTTGCATCTTCAATTTCTACCTGCTTCAAAATTCTTGTCTCCGGATTAAGTGTAGTTTCCCATAACTGTTTTGGATCCATTTCACCTAAACCTTTATATCTTTGAAGTGTAAATCCTGTATGATGTTTTCTATATTTTTCTAATGCCTTATCATCATATAAATACTCGCCTTCCCCCTTCTTAGGCACAACCTTGTAAAGAGGAGGTGTAGCAATATAAATATGTCCATGAGTTATAAGTTCAGGCATAAATCTATAGAAAAATGTTAATAACAATGTGTCAATATGAGCTCCGTCAACATCCGCATCAGTCATAAGAATAATTTTGTTGTATCTTAATTTTTCTATGTCAAAATCATTTCCATAACCTTCAGAAAAACCACAACCAAAAGCATTAATCATTGTTTTTATTTCTGCATTGGCCAATACCTTATCCATTGAAGCCTTTTCAACGTTAAGAATCTTTCCTCTTATTGGCATAATAGCCTGTGTCTTTCTGTTTCTTGCGCTTTTAGCTGAGCCTCCGGCAGAATCACCCTCCACTATAAAGATTTCACATTCTTCCGGTTTTCTGCTTTCGCAGTTTGAAAGTTTACCATTACTGTCAATTGAAAACTTACTTTTTGAAAGAAGATTTGTTTTTGTTCTCTCTTCTGCTTTTCTGATTTTTGCTGACTTTTCAGCACAACTATTTTTTAATGTTTCTAAGTTTTTATCAAAGAATAATGTAAGCTGTTCTCCGGCAATTGATTTTGTTACCTTTTCGGCATCCGGGTTATCAAGCTTAGTCTTTGTCTGTCCTTCAAATCTTGGATCAGGATGTTTTACTGCAACTACAGCCACAAGACCGTTTCTTACATCAGCTCCCGTAAAGTTATTATCTTTCTCTTTTAATATACCAAGTTCTCTTGCATACTGATTAATTGTAGAAGTCAAAATTGACTTAAAGCCTGTAATATGTGTACCACCTTCCTGTGTATAAATATTATTACAGAAACCTGAAATATTTTCTGTAAAATCATTAATATACTGGAAAGCAATTTCTACTTCTATGCCGTCTTGCTCTTTCTTAAAATAAATAATATCAGTAACTTTTTCCTTCTCTTTGTTCATATCGGAAATAAAAGCCTTAATTCCGTTTTCTTCGTGGAAAGTTACTTCTTCTTCCTCTCCTACTCTTTTGTTTATAAAAATAATTGTAAGATTAGGATTTAAATATGCTGTTTCATGCAATCTGCTCTTAATTGCATCAGCCTTAAAATATATTTTTTCAAAAATCTCTGCATCAGGGAAAAATGAAACTTTAGTTCCCGTATCATTCTTTCGGCACTTTCCTGCTTCTTTTAAATCATAACAAACCTTTCCCTGTTCATATCTCTGGTTGTATATTTTTCCATCTCGTTTTACATTAACTTCAAGCCATAAAGATAATGCGTTAACAACTGATGAACCAACTCCGTGAAGACCTCCGGAAATCTTGTAGTTTCCATCTCCAAATTTACCACCTGCATGTAAAGTTGTAAAAACAACTTCGACTGCAGGTCTTCCAACCTGTTCATTAATGTCAACCGGAATTCCTCGTCCGTTATCTTCAACTGTAGCTGAACCATCTTTTTCAAGTGTTACTGTAATCTCTGAACAGTATCCTGCCAAATGTTCGTCAACTGAGTTGTCCACTATTTCATATATTAAATGGTTTAATCCTTTAGTTCCAACACTTCCAATATACATTCCCGGTCTTTTTCTAACCGGATCCAGTCCTTCCAGTACGGAAATGCTATTGCCATCATAATTATTTGCCATTATATTACTACCTTCTGCTATTATTACTGTTATTTTTTATTATTTTTCTACTATTCTTTAGTAGCTCTGCTTATGCCAAATTCTATTTCTGTCAAATTCTATTTTTTCTTAAAAAATCCACTTCCAAAATGTTTACGAAGTAGTCTGTCCTCATTTTCAAAATGGGCAAAATCATTAAATCTTTCAACATGATATGTTTTGCTTTTTTCATCATATAAAAGCTGTGAAATACTGCAGTTTTCAATCTGTCTTCCAACTGCAAGCCAGTTCTTATATGGAGCACCCATAATTCCTGTAACCAATGCTCTAAGCACACCACCATGAGTAACTATACAAATATTTTCATAACCTTTCTCAAGGCTGTCCTTTACTATGTCATCAAGTCCTGCCTTAGCTCTTTCATAAACCATCTGGCAGTTTTCTCCATCAGGATAAGTCATATCTGTTGTCATGGTTGAACGCTGTGCAAGATAGTCACCATATTTTTCATCAATGGCTTCATTAGTCATACCTGTCATTGCACCAAAGTTAGCTTCCTGAATTCTTTCTTCAATTACTCTTGGCTTATTAAGATACTTATTAATAATGTCTGCTGTTTCTTTAGCTCTTATTAACTGACTTGAATATACAACATCAATATGATATGTCTGTAATCTTTTTCCAACAAGGTCTGCCTGCTCTCTTCCTTCCGGTGAAAGTTCAACATCTACATTACATAATTTACTATTCTGTCTGCCATGTCTAATTAAATAAATATTCATTTTGCAATCCTTTCTCATCTATGCATATTGATATATGTTCTTTGGTATAACCTTTTTATGTCCTTAATATGCTATTCCTGTATCTTATCCTTATTATTACTGCTTATCAATATACTTAATCATTCCGGGTCCCAGCTTGTCTGTTGGTCTTGCTATAAAACCAAACTTCTTATAGAAATTCTCTCTCCCCACTGCACACATTAAATCAAGCATAATTCTTGTTCCAGGCAACTGAATCTCTTCAACATAATTAATCAGGCTTTCGATAATCATCTGACCTATGCCCTGTCCCTGATATTCAGGAATTACAATAAGGTCCTGTATATAACAGATTACAGCTCCGTCACCTACGATTCGCCCCATTCCAATAGGCTTGTCTCCATCGTAAGCAACCACAGTCAAAAGACTTCCCTTAATAGCTGCTGCCGCCTGCTCCTTTGTAAGACTACGCCAGCTTACAGCCGTTCTTAATTCTAAATATGTTTTTACATCTAATTCGTTATCTTTTAAGTACATTGTTTTTCCCTTTTTAGCCATTTTAACTAATATATTATACACTAGTTTTCCAAGGGGTTCAAGGGTGAAGAAGCTTTATCAGGTTCCGAAATAGGAGAAATGCATATAGTCTCGTCTGCTTCCCCACAGTCCCCTTTCAAAACCGTATTTTTCTAATATTTTTACCAATTTGCAGTTTAATGGTATGGAATATTTGTTTTTCTTTGGTTTCCAAAATGAACCTGCCAAAACTTTTTTCCCATCTATCATATAGTTTTCATTTGAGTTGATGTCAAAGGCAAGTCCAAGGCAATGTTCTGATGTTGAACTGTTTCCACGCCAGTTGTAGCATCCCATTTCATGTATTGGAAATCTTTCTTTGCTTTTGTATATTTCTTTAAACATTTCTTTTACCGATGGTGCAATTCCTTTGTTTACTGTTAAATAGAATTTTCGTGTAAACTTTCTTCCTCCCTGCTTGTCCCATACTTTTACAGCTACTGTTGTCACATGCTTTCTTGCCTGTTTTGCATTTTTATATTTTTTACAGTATTTCTTTCCAAAAATACGTTTGCATCTGCTTTCATATGACTCGTTTTTGTATGTAAAATAATCGCAATATTTTTCAAATGGACTCATTTCTCCAAGAAGTTTTTTGCCCTTGTAGTTTTTGTATGCCTGTATTTTATAATAATAAGCAACTCCATTTGTTAATTTCTTGTGTGTATATGTTAATTTGTTTCTACTATTGTATGTTTTTAATTTTTTATAACTTCCATCAATTTTCTTAGAATAATAAATTATATATCCGTCAGCTTCACTATTCTTTTCCCATATTATTGTGTTTGTTCTTTTCTTTTTTGATGTTGCACTCTTTACCTTTGTTCCATTAATTGTAACCTGACAGCTTTTATAATTTGAAAAATCACCATAAAACGTTCCTTCAGAATATGTAACATATGGTCTGATTTTATAATAATATGTTTTTCCCAATTCAAGATTTTTTTCAGTAAATGTTGCCTGTGATTCATACTCTTGCCACCAAAATGTTTCCGCCTTATTTTCAACATTGGAAATCCACTTGTACTCACCGTCAACAGATTCACTTCTGTATATTGCATAACCTAAACAATCCTCTGTTTTGTTCCACATAATTGTTACGCTATGATTATTTCCCGCTTTTGCTTCAGTTATTGTAGGAATTTCTAATGGATTTACTATTCCTCCTGTATATACCGGATTACTTTCTATTTCTCTCTCTGTTTCATAATCTGTATACACCGTTGTTATTTTATAATAATATGCCATTCCTTTATTAGGATAATATTCAGTGTAACTATAATCAGGTGTCGTTGTAACATATTCATATGTTCCGTCTTTTGATGTTGCACAATAAATTTTATACTCCTGTCCTTTTAATTCCTCGGATGTTCTCCATCTTATTACAAAATTTTCATTTTCCATCTGACTACTTGTTATAATTGGTGCTACTAATTTAATATCTTGCGCATATACATTTCCTTTTATTTCCAAAATGCATATAACAGCCCAAAATAATATCATTGCTTTTTTTATGTTCTTAGTCATTTGTTTTTTCACTTTCTCCTTCTTTTGATTATTCTTTACAAATTATACCATATTTTTCTTTATTCTCTCCCAAAAGTTATCAATAAAAATAATCATTAAATTTATTCCAAAAAATATTACTACCAACATAAAAATATAAATCATACACTTCTCTGTTCCTATTTTTTCATAATTTAAGAAAAAATATGGATATTTGGGTACATTGATAAACTCTGCCTGACTGTTACATTTGCATCTTATAAAAAAACTGATTATATATACTAGTGGAAAAAGAAGCCATGTAACAGCATATCTCCACCTAAACAATCCTTTAGGCTGAAACAAAATCCAATCTAAAATAAACATAAAAGGAACCACATAATGAGCCAAAATGCTTTCTATTGGAAGTCCAAAAATCCATATACTATTGTTTGTCATCACTATTTTGTATTCAGAAAAGTGATATACCAAAAACGTACAGATAATACAGGATGTTGCCATTCCTTTAAAATATATCAATGATTTTGCTAAAGTATCTTTTCCTCTGAAATGCTTTATAAGTAACACACACATAAACACTAAACAAAATATATTGCTCCATAACGTAAAAAAGCTAAATTCATGAGCATTATAATCTCTGTCATTTAAGTCGAAATGTATAAAAATTCCTATTCCACAAATAATTATAAATGTAATTCTATAAAATAATTCTAATTTGTTTTTCATTCTATATCACCTGTGTTCCCCTATGTACTTCGAATTTTGTTTTTACATGATTATTATTTACAGATATTCTAAATATATAGTTTCTAAAAAATAGAAAAAGCATTGAGCCAAAATCTGGCACAATGCTTTTTTATATTTTATTATCATTATTTTTTTACAATAAAAAACTGTTCGTCATGAATAAACTTCTTATTAACTTTGTTTTTCATCTGCCAAACTCCTATCTGATTCTCTCTGTGAGTCCAACTTTCTTCTGAACTTTTCTAAGGGTTTTGTTCGCAAAATAAGCAGCTTTTTCATCATTTTCTTTGATAACGCTATTTAAATATGTTTTATCTTTCTGAAGTTCATAAAATCTGTCCTGTAAAGGTTTTAGTCTGTTAGCAACACACTCTCCTACTGCAAGCTTGAATTCACCATATCCTTTGCCATCAAATTCTTTTTCAACCTCTTCAATAGTCTTTCCTGTAATACATGAATAAATATTAATAAGGTTCTGAATACCCGGCTTATCATCTGAATATCTGATTTCCATATCTGAATCAGTTACAGCTCTCTTAAACTTACGGATAATTGTATCAGGATCATCCATTAACAAAATACTTGCATTAGGATTTTCGTCTGACTTTGACATCTTTCTTGTTGGATCCTGAAGGCTCATAATCTTAGCTGTTGACTTTCCAATGTATGCCTCAGGAATTGTAAATACATCACCATAAATTCCATTAAATCTGTTTGCAATATCTCTTGTAAGCTCTAAGTGCTGCTTCTGGTCAACACCTACAGGTACAACATCTGCCTGATATAGCAAAATATCTGCCGCCATAAGTGATGGATATGTAAAAAGTCCTGCATTAATATTATCTGCATGTTTAGCAGCCTTATCCTTAAACTGAGTCATTCTGTTTAATTCGCCCATATACGTAAAGCAATCAAGGATCCATGCAAGTTCAGCATGAGCAGAAACATGTGACTGAAAATAAATACAGTTTTTTTCAGGATCAAGTCCTGCTGCAACGTACAATGCATATAAATCTCTTGCTCTCTTTCTAAGTTCAGCAGGATTCTGTCTAATTGTTAATGAATGTAAATCTGCTATTGCATAAAAACATTCATATTCTTCCTGCATTTTAAGCCAATTATCAAGTGCTCCCAAGTAATTTCCTAATGTTAATGTTCCTGTTGACTGCATAGCACTATATGATACCTTCTTATCGCCTAACATATTGTTCTCCCTTATATCTTTATTTTTTGCTTTTATGTTTTATATTTCTATATTGATTTGATTATCAAAGCATCCAAGTCACCATCTATTTATTACACAGATTGACATATGCTTCCCTCTCTCATATCTTATACATCATACCACTTTTTAAATGGTTTGTATATTTATTTTATTAAGCACTGCTTTAAGTTAAGCCTTTATTGCCCAGCGCATCTTTGTTGACCTTGCTCTTGGATTAGTGTTACATTCCTCTGCACTTGGTCTTATAACATCTTTTGCAACTTCACTGTAAACTCCCTGCTTCTGTAAAGCCTTAAATGATTTCTTTACAAGACGGTCTTCTCCTGAATGAAATGTAAGCACTGCCACTCTTCCGCCACTTGCCAAAGCATCCGGAAGTTTTTCAAGAAAATCATACAACACTTCAAATTCATTGTTTACATCAATTCTTAATGCCTGAAAAACTCTTGCACAGCTTTTCTTTACTGCTTCTTTTCTCTCTTTTTGTGGCACAACACATAAAGCTTTCTCAATTACGTTTTTTAAATCAGTAGTTGTTTCAATCTTATTATTTGTTCTATTTTTTGCAACTATAGCTTTTGCAATTTCATATGCATATGGCTCATCTGAGTTTTCAATAAACATTCCTTCCAGCTCATCTACAGAAATATCTCTAAGTCTTTCTGCTGCCGAAATTCCTTTTTCAGGATTCAATCTTAAATCAAGTGGTCCTTCATACTTATAAGTAAAACCTCTTTCCGGATTGTCAATCTGCATTGATGACACCCCAAGGTCCGCCAAAATAAAATCAAAAGGTCCGTGTTCCTTAGCTACCTGATCTATGTTTCTAAAATTAGTATTTATTGTAGTAAGAACATCTTTCCCAAAACCTTTGTCTGCCAAACGCTTAGTTGTCTTTTTTATTTCAATAGGATCAATATCCAATCCATAGATATGTCCTTTTCCATCTAACTTCTTAAGCATCTGTAAAGTATGTCCACCATATCCAAGTGTGGCATCCAGACCAATCTGTCCCGGTTTAATATCCAAAAACTCTAGAATCTCCTTTACACATATTGAAATATGCATACCTGCCGGAGTACTTCCCTTACTAATAACCTTCTCAATGGTATCCTTATATTTTTCCGGATTATGCTCTTTATACTTTTCAGCGTAAGTTCTTGGATGTGTGCCTTTGTAACGCACACGTCTTTTATGCGGCTTTTCGCTGTTTATATTTTCGTTATTATTTTCATTATTGTTTATGTTTTCGTTATTAATATCCATATTTTAACGCCCCTTTAAGCTAGAGTATGACTAGTATAACATATAAATTTTTCCATTTCTATATCAACAAAGAACACTTTATGCCTTCTGTTTGATTTTCGCTATAATTCGTGTTATATTTTTCCTATAATTTTTAACCGTTATGGTTTTTAATAGGAGGAAGTTTCTATGGAAAAAATAGCAAGTTTTACAATAGACCATTTAAAATTATTACCCGGCGTTTATGTTTCAAGAAAAGATAAGGTTGGCCAACAGGTTATTACAACTTTTGATATTAGAATGACACGCCCTAATTTTGAACCTGTTCTTAATACTGCAGAAGTTCATACAATTGAGCATCTTGGCGCAACATTTTTAAGAAATGACTCTGAATTTAAAAACAAAACAATATACTTTGGTCCTATGGGATGCAGAACAGGATTTTATATGGTTTTGGCTGGTGATTATGATTCAAAAGATGTAGTTGAACTTGTAACAAGAATGTTTATATTTATGAAAGATTTTGAGGGAGATGTTCCCGGTGCATGTGCCAAGGACTGTGGTAACTATCTTGACATGAATTTAAATATGGCAAAATACGTATGCGACAAGTACTATAATGAAGTTCTAAAAGATATAGACGAAACAAGACTGGTATATCCTAAATAAAAGATTTTTCGTTGAAAGTTATTTAAAATAATATTGAAAGAAAAAAAGCCATTGCAAACAATAGGCAGATTTTTGAAATTTTGCGAGTATAAGCGGTTCTTCGTATTCCGCTACGCTTCATACTCATATCGCGCTGGCGCGATATATAAATTAGTTAAACAGGCTTTTAATGAGCAAGCTCATAAAAGCAGTTTA
>ENA-OPDD01001508-OPDD01001508.1-human-gut-metagenome-genome-assembly--contig:-NODE-1508-length-15608-cov-1.887224_pt1 | contig 15608 bp, 14 predicted proteins | sample MGYA00241574_ERZ501499 | MGnify/ENA primary metagenome ERZ501499 (study PRJEB25962, sample SAMEA2042576) | human gut metagenome | biome: human gut; feature: human-associated habitat; material: faeces...
CAACAGCGACTATAACAAGCTGCCCGACATCGTGGAGGACTACATGGCCCAGATCTCTTGTTTTATTATTTACCATTAAAAACCAATGAAATTAATTCAATAGGTTATAACATGCACGAAAAAACAGGAGAAGAAGTATTTGATACTTTTAGAAAAATGATGACTTCTAAAAAACAAATCAATCATTACCTAGCTTATTATTATGGATTTATTTGTCATTTTGCCTTAGATGCAACGTGTCACGGTTATATTGAAAAAAGAATTCATGAAAGTGGAGTATCACATGGAGAAATAGAAGTTGAATTTGATCGTTTTTTAATGATTGAAGATGGATTAAATCCTATTTCACATCATTTGACGAATCATTTAGTGGCTAGTGAGGAAAATGCTAAAATTATTGCTGATTTTTATGAAATAACCACAAAACAAACTAAAAAAGCGATTAAAGGTATGAAAATATACAATGATTTATTGGTTGCTCCTTCTAAATTAAAGAGAAAGATTATTTATGCTTTACTTCGTATAAGTGGGAATTATAAGGAAATGCATGGATTGATTGTTAATTATGAGGAAAATCCAAAATGCATAGAAAGTACTAAAAAATTAAATGAGCTTTATCACATTGGTAAAGAAAGAGCGTTACAGCTTTTAACAGAAAATAATACTAATAATGATTTATATCATTATACATTCAGTGGAAAAGAGGAAAAAAATGAGATTTAAAATGACAAAAGAAGAGAAAAACTGGGTTTTATATGATGTAGGAAACTCAGCATTTGTTCTTCTGGTATCAACAATCATGCCAATTTATTTTAATTACTTATCAGAAAAAGCAGGGCTATCTTCTGTTGATTATTTGGCTTTTTGGGGTTATGCTGCATCAATTGTTACAATTATTGTTGCTTTTTTAGGACCAGTCTTAGGGACTTTAGCTGATACAAAAGGTTATAAAAAACCAATCTTTATAATCACTTTATTAATTGGTTGTATTGGATGTTTTTTACTTGGTTTTATTAAACAGTGGCTATTCTTTTTAATTGTTTTCATTATTGCTAAGATAGGTTTTTCCGGAAGCTTGATTTTCTATGATTCGATGCTTTCTGATGTAACAACGCCTGAACGTGTAGATCATGTTTCTTCTCAAGGATATGCCTGGGGTTATATTGGAAGCTGCGTCCCTTTTGTTGTCTGTCTTCTTCTTGTTTTAAATGCTGGAAAGATTGGACTATCTATGGAAATGTCAATGATGATTTCTTTTGCTATTATTGCTTTTTGGTGGTTTGGTCTTACTTTACCACTATTAAAAACTTATCAACAAAAATATTATGTAGAAAGAAAACCACATGCGATGCAAAACAGTTTTAAACGTTTATTTGAAACGATAAAAAATGTTAGAAAAGAGAAAAAGATTTTTTTATTCTTACTTGCGTTTTTCTTTTACATAGATGGTGTTTATACCATTATTGATATGGCTACAGCCTATGGAACAGCTTTAGGTTTTGAAAGTACAGGATTGTTATTAGCTTTATTATTAACCCAAGTTGTTGCTTTTCCTTTTGCTATTTTATTTGGAAGATTATCATCAAAATATGAAGCAGCTAAACTAATAAGAGTTTGTATATTAGCTTATTTGGGTATTTCAATTTTTGCGATTTTCCTTACAAAACAATGGCAGTTTTGGTTGCTAGCTGTTTTAGTAGGAATGTTTCAAGGAGGGATTCAATCTTTATCAAGATCCTATTTTACAAAAATCATTCCTTTAGAAAAATCAGGAGAATACTTTGGTTTAATGGATGTTTGTGGAAAAGGAGCTTCGTTTTTAGGAACAACAGTTGTTGGTGTTTTATCACAAGCAACAGGTCAAATTAATCTTTCTCTAGGAGCTCTATCTGTTTTCTTTATGTTAGGAATTGTCTTTTTTAGAATGTCTGAAAAAAGAGAAGGTTAGTGAACTACAAGTTCAATGACAGCCTTCTTTTTTATTTTAAAATAAGAGTGGTGATAGAAATGAAGAAAAAATTAATAAATCCTTTAAAAATAGGAAAGAATTTAAAAAGATGTGTTGATCAAATGGGGTATAAAGTAAAAGATATTCAAGAGTATTTATGTTTAGAATGTCCTCAACCAATTTATCGTTGGTTTAAAGGAAGTACATATCCTTCAATTCATCATTTATATGCATTAAGTTGTTTATTTGGGGTAAGTATGAATGAATTAATTGAAGAAGATGAAAGAAAAGAATGGGGTTATCGTATTTATCAAATGAAAGAGGGGAAAATGACATTAGAAAATCAAGAAATTTTGTAAGCGTATTTCTTGCTTATTTTTTAGTATTCAAGTATGATATAGATACCCTATAGGGGTGGGAGGTGTTTGGATGAAAAAGAAATATGATGTCGTTGGGATGACATGTAGTGCTTGTTCAGCTCATGTAGATAAAGCAGTAAGAGGGTTGGATGGTGTTGATGATGTCAATGTCAATTTATTACAAAACTCAATGACTGTTGAATTTGATGAAAGCAAAATAAGTGAAAGTCAAATTTTTGAGGCCGTAGATAAAGCAGGTTATAAAGCTCAAAATATTGGTGAAAAACAGGTTTCGAATGTTCAAGAAGATGAAAATGAACATAAAAAGAAGAATTTGATTTTATCATTTATTTTCTTGATTCCTTTATTTTATATCAGTATGGGACATATGATGAATTGGCCTTTACCAAGTATTCTCTTAGGTCATGAAAATATGATGATCTTTGTTTTAGTTCAATTGTGTTTGGTTGTTCCTATTATGTTTATTAATAGAGGATATTATATTCGAGGATTTAAAACTTTATTCAATCGTAGTCCAAATATGGATTCCTTGATTGCCTTAGGATCTTCTGCTGCTTTTATTTATAGTTTATATGCAACATTTATGATGGCTTATTATCTAGGAAGAATGGATATGGATATGACCCATCATTATATGATGCAACTTTACTTTGAATCGGCAGGGATGATTTTAACATTAATTTCTTTAGGTAAATATTTAGAATCACGTTCTAAACAAAAAACGTCAGAAGCGATTGAAAAATTGATGAAGCTGATGCCTTCAACAGCTATTGTCTTAAAAGAAGGAAAAGAAGTTGAAATAGCCATTGAAGATGTTCAAATTGGTGATGTTGTGATTGTTAAACCAGGTAACAATATTCCTTTGGATGGAAAAATCATTCAAGGACATGGTTCTATCAATGAAGCGATGATTACTGGAGAAAGCTTACCGGTCGATAAAACAGTTGGTGATCAAGTTATTGGTTCAACCAATAACTTAGATGGTTATATGCAAGTAGAAGTTAGTCATGCTTCAAATGATACAACGCTTTCTAAAATCATTCGTTTAGTAGAAGAAGCAGGTGCTTCTAAAGCACCAATTGCGAAACTTGCCGATAAGATCAGTGGTGTCTTTGTACCAACCGTTATTACAATTGCAATCATTACTTTCATTTTATGGTTGACCCTTGGAAATAAAGATTTCCACTTTGCCTTAAACTGTGCAATTTCAGTCCTTGTTATTTCTTGTCCATGTGCTTTAGGGCTTGCCACTCCTACAGCAATCATGGTTGGAACAGGGAAAGGGGCTAACTTAGGTATCTTAGTTAAATCAGCACAACATTTAGAAGAACTTTCTAAATGTGATACGATTGTTTTAGATAAGACGGGAACACTTACTGAAGGAAAACCTCAAGTTACAGAAGTTTATCCAATTGGTGTAAGTGAAAATGATTTATTGAAATATGCGGGTTCGATTGAACAATATTCTAAACATCCACTTGCCAAGGCGATTCATAGTTATGTTTTAGAACAAGGAATATCTATTGATTCATTAGATCATTTTGAAATGAAACAAGGATTAGGACTTGTAGGTGAATTAAAGGGAGAAATTCTTTTATCAGGAAATAGACGTTTGATGGAAGAAAATGATGTTGATCTTTCTTCGATTGAAGATCTCTATAAAGAATTATCATCTAAAGGAAAGACACCTTTATTCTATAGCTATGCCGGTCAACTTATTGGTTTAATCGTTGTTTCAGATGTCTTGAAACAAACAAGTAAACATGCCATTGATTGTTTAAAAGATATGAACATGAATATCTATATGTTGACAGGAGACAATCAATTGACAGCCAATGCGATTGCTGATGAATTAGGTATTGAAGCTATTGGAGAAGTCTTACCACAAGATAAAGAAAAACATGTAAGAGACTTACAAGAAAAAGGACATCGTGTCATCATGGTGGGTGATGGAATCAATGATGCACCCGCTCTTGTTAGAAGTGATGTTGGTATTGCAATGACTTCAGGTATTGATATTGCGATCGAATCTGCTGATATCGTTTTAATGAAAAATGATTTACAAGATGTTGTTGTGGCTTATGAACTTTCAAAAGCCACAATTAAAAATATTAAAGAAAACTTATTCTGGGCATTCTTCTATAATGTCATTGGTATTCCTGTTGCTGCAGGAGTGTTCTATTCAATCTTTGGCTGGTTGTTAGATCCAATGTATGGAGCAGCAGCAATGTCATTAAGTTCTGTCTTTGTTGTATCGAATGCACTTAGATTAAGATTCTTTAAACCAAAACATCAAATTATTCAAATACGAGAAAATAGGAAAAAGGAAGAAAAGAAAATGAAAAAAGTATTAGTAGAAGGAATGATGTGCGAACATTGTAAAGCACATGTAGAAAAAGCATTAAATGCTATTGATGGTATTCAAGCAACAGTTGATCTAGAAAAAAACTGTGCTTTTGTAGAAGGTGAAGTTGACGAAGCAACACTAAAACAAGCCATTGAAGAAGCTGGATATACTTATAAAGGAATTGAATAAGTATGATGGCCGATAAAAAACAGGTTACAAGACTTTTAAAAACCGCAAGAGGACAAATTGATGGTATTTTAAAAATGGTAGAAGAAGATCGCTATTGTATTGATATTTCACATCAAATCATGGCAAGTGAAGCTATTTTAAAAAGAGCCAACAAAGAAGTCTTAAAAGCTCATATGACACATTGTGTGCATGATGCAGTCAATAGTGAAGATTGTGATCAAAAAGTTGAAGAAATGATTAAAGTATTAGATAATCTGTTAAAGTAAGAAATCTTGAAAAAGATTTCTTTTTTTATGTAAAAAAGCATAATACCGGCTTATATAAGACGGTATTTTAAGTTGCCGTATATTATAATTTGGATACATAAAAGAAAGGAGTTAGCTACTTGAGGTGAAAAAGGCAAAACAACTTTATATTTAGATTATTCTTACTTTAAATAAGATGCTTTGATTTTGGCTATCAATTATTAGTAGATGATTAGAGCTTAAATAATTTATTTTTGATGAAAAGGTTGTTTATTTAAATGTTTTGTATGTTGAATTTAAATGCAAGTGGATGGTGAAAAAATGGGAATAGAACTTACATGTGTATGTGAAAAATGTGGATATGAATTTGAGGCTGATGTAGGTGTTGGTTTTCTATATCCAAAGGTATATGTTGAAACTATTGATGCAATGAAAGAAGGACGGTTTGGTCAGCAGGGGAAAGAATTTCTTGAGGCATTTCCAAACGGAGCTATATCGTGTGAAAATATTGTTGTACAATGTAATGATTGTAAAAAACTTATGGTTGTTCCAGAATTATCGCTATATGTTCCTAAAGAAGGATATGATTTTACAAAGTCAAATAGAAAAAACCGTTGGTCATCAGGATTTTCTGGAAATGATTATGAATATGTGTCACCGATTGAATTAAATGATCATTATCAATTGTTTGAAGAATATGATCATAGATGTCTTTATTGTAATGGTCATACATCTGTTGTGCCTGGATTTACAGAGTGTATGGATAAAAGCATAGATAAGCGTGTTTCTTGTCCTGAATGTGGTTCGATGATAGAAATTAATTTTACAGGAATATGGGATTAAAAAAATAAAATCTATATTTTAAAAGTATATTAGGAATTTAATAAATAGTGAAAGAGAAAAGGTGTAAGAAAAGGGAAATTTTAGATCTAGAAACAACGTTAAATATATTAGTGCTATATTAAATGTTATGTTATATATTTTATTGATAAAGATAGTTTTGAGTAGAGCTAGTTCTCTACTTTTTTACTAGAACATACAAACGCTGATGAAGGGTAATAAGGTTGTCAAGGCTTGCAAAGTATTCACCAATTTTCTCTTGCTCGTCAATCTTTGGAACAGGCAATGTTTGTTTATAAAGTTCTTCCCAAACAATATTCTTTCTACAAACACTTGCTCCTTCTGTTGAAGCTCTCAAAAAGAATTCTTTTGTTGTATCCTGTTTTACCCAAGCCTGCATGAATAATGGATTACATTCTACAAGTTCATAAACCTTATATGCTGGCGATATTATGCCATGTTCAAATCTTAAATTCACATTACAATTACCTAAATGAAGATTTTGAGCAGATAATATCAAATTATTTTTCTTAATTTTAAGATAGCCAATATTTGATGAACCTCTAAAATGACTGAACAATTCCGAATTAAGGAACATACCGTCAATAGCACACGAAAGCAATATATCCTCATCTTCAATAGTTGTTTTATCACGCGTTTCATTCAAAAGTTCACCGAACTTACGCTGTTCCCAAGTAAAAATATATTTTGTGTAAATATTAAAAAACCAAGAATTTTCAATAAAACTCTTGGTTGGTCCAATATTATTTAATTTTTATCCATTTTCTAATAATTAGATTGTATAAAATTTAGAAATTATTTGTCTTTTTACTAAATTTTTAACTAATTAAAGAATTTTAATTCTTTCAATTGATCACACTCACGCTGATGAAGGGTAATAAGGCAGTCGAGTTGTGAGAAATATTGACCAATTTTTATTTGTTCCTTAGAAAATGAAGGAAGTGAAAATACTGAATTTGATATAAGATTCCAATCTGCTCTAGGCATCTTGGATCCAGAAGATTGATTCGCAATATTATCAAATTTTTGAGTTTGAATAAGTCTATAAACAAATTCTTTATTTGCATTATTTGGTTTTAAAACCCACCAATCTCCAACAGCTACACCAAAAAAATTTGGATTTAACCAATTATGTAGATAAGGTCGCAATTTACCATATAAAACTTGTGTTCCATCAAAAACAATACCTTTTTTTCCTTCTTCTTTCCTTCTAATATCTTTATTTAATATTCCTTCTTCTGCAATTACATCTTCATATTCTACACTTGGAAATTCAAATGAAGATTCTTTGAACATAGACTCTCTTGACACAATATCACCAAACTTACGCTGTTCCCAAGTTTGGTTATTTATCTACCATTTCACCAGCAAAATCCCATATAAACACCCTTAATTTTTCAATTATTTTAGTAATTCCATAAATTTTGCTAATTCTTCTTTAGCTTCTGGTGTTGTACCTTCTAACTGATCAAGTAAACCAAATAATTCTTTAGATGTTTTTTCTATTTCTTGTCTTACTTCATTTAATTCTTTCATTACATCAGGTAGTGGTGTAACTTCTTCCTCTTCAAATGTATCAACATATCTAGGAATATTTAAATTATAATCATTTTCTATTATTTCTTCTCGAGTAGCAACATGAGCATATTTATCTACATCTACCCTATTTTTATATGTATCAATTATTTTATTAATATTTTCTGCTGTTAATTTATTTTGATTTTTTTCCTTAGTAAATTCTTTAGAAGCATCAATAAATAAAATATCTTTACTATCTCCTCTTGCTTCTCTACCTTTAAAAACTAATACACATGTTGGAATACTTGTTCCATAGAATAAGTTTGCAGGCATTCCTATAACTGCATCTAATAAATTTTCATCTATAATATTTTTACGTATTTTACCTTCTGAACTTCCTCTAAATAAAACACCATGAGGTAAAACAATAGCCATCGTTCCTGTTTTTTCTAGATGATATAATCCATGTAAAACAAATGCGTAATCTGCTTTAGAGGCAGGTGCCACTCCAAAATTAGAAAATCTAGGATCTTTTTCTCTACTAACACTTTTAATATCCCATTTTTGAGAATATGGTGGATTTGCGACAACTGCATCAAATTTCAATGGTGTTTGTACTCCATCTTTTTCAGCAAATGGCCAATCTCCGTCAAGAGTATCCGCCCTTCTAAGTTCCATGTTACGATAATTTACACCGTGCATCATAAGGTTCATACGTGCTAAGTTATATGTTGTTGTATTTAATTCTTGTCCATAGAATTTTACACTACCTTTTTTATCATGTGTTGGTAATTCTTTTTGTACTGTTAATAATAATGATCCTGAACCCATTGTAGGGTCATATACTCTAAATTGTTCATCTGATTCTTTGACATTATATGAAACTAATTTAGCTAAAACTTGGCTAACTTCATGAGGAGTATAGAATTCTCCTCCCTTTTTACCTGCATTAGCAGCAAATTGTCCAATTAAATATTCATAAACATCTCCTAAAATATCGTGTCCTGTTTCATCTTTAAAATTAAATTCATCAATCATTAACACAATGTCATTAAGAGCTTTAGCACGTTCATTTGTACTACTTCCTAATCTTGTATCACCTAAATTAACATCAGAAAATACATTCGCAAAATCATTTTCAGCAATAGGATTACGTTTAGCATTAATATTAAATGAATCAAACATGTCTTGGAAATCACTTGCTTTAATCTTATGATTATTGATTTTAGCTACAATTGCTTCCCATCTATATTCAGGAGTAATTGCATATCCCAAGCCTTTACTTATTTCTTCTAGATATTCATCTAATTCGTCAGGATCTATTACTTCGTAATATTCTTCCATGTAGTTATCTTTCAAATAATCATCCTGATTTTTTGAAAGATATCTATAAAACATAAATGGTAATATATAATTTTTATATTCACTTGCATCCATGGTACCACGTAACTTATTAGCCATGGACCATAATTTTGTAGTTATTTCAGTTGCATTACTCATTTTTTACAATTCTCCTTTATATAAACATTCTTTTTAAGCATGTTTTCTTTAAATTTTTCAATATTTCTAGCTCTCGCTGATGAAGGTTAATAAGGTTGTCAATCTGTGAGAAATATTGACCGATTTGCACTTGCTCATTCATAATTGGAAGTAAAACTTTGGTACCACCAACAAGTTCTTTATTAAGATTATTAACAGTACTCCCAGCCGCCATCGACTTGTATTGATTAAGCATATTATCTGTTCCAAGCAATGTGCAAAGAAATTTCAAATCAAAATTTTTCTCAGTATCACGAATAGCAAGCCAACCATCATGAATACAGCCGTCTATAGCCATTATATATGGCCTTCCAAAGCTCATAGAATTAGATAAAATCAAATCACCAGGATGAACTTCTCTCGTTTTTGCAAGTCCTTCGGGTTTAATTTTCTCTGCTGTTTGAGTAATATAATTCCCCTGTTCTGGAGCATCTCCAATTTTGATCCAATTTAATCCATTTTTATCATTCGTAATATATTTATCTATCGGTCTTGGGGATCCGCCACGTTCAATTGTTACTAAATCAGAGAACTTACGCTGTTCCCAAGCATCCGTAAATCCAGCAAATCTTACCTCAGGAATGCTTGATCCATCTCGAGGAAACATTTTTTTCAACATGGATTTCTTTAATTCTTTCAATTGATCACACTCACGCTGATGAAGGGTAATAAGATTGTCAAGATTACTAAAGTTTGTCCCTATTTTTGATTGTTCTTCTTTTGATGGCACATACATTATCGCATTTTTTATATTATCAGAATTTAAGGATTCAAATGTTGACCCCGTAGATAATCTTTTCCAATAACCTGATTCATCCATTTTAACTAAAGATTGAAATATAAATTCATTTCCTTTTATTGCAGCAACACCTCGCCCAATTACTACATTATAAGCCGTTTTTCCCATAGTTCCTGCAGGGGCACGCACACTCATTATCAAATCGCCCTTATCTGCTTGCTTCGTTAATTGTGTAGTCCATACTCTTGGCACAACCCATCCGTTATTTAAATCAGCACTGCCTTGCACAAGAATGTAGGTTGATGGTTCTTCAGAATATGTTTCTCCATTGGGTGATTGTCCCATTGTAATTTGTACAATATCTCCCAACTTACGCTGTTCCCAAGCTTCGGTAAAACCTTTGAATCTTATGTCTGGTTTTGTCTTATTTTCTTTCATATTCTTCCTCCTTCACTACTTCTAATCCATCTTCTTGATTTCATCTGCAAGAATGTAAACTGCTTTTCTAAATTCTTTACGATATTTGATCCAAGGTAATACTTTTATCTCGTAAGTTGCTATTTCTTTATAGTCATCTTTTGCTTTAATCATAATATCTGTTATTTCGTTTTGGTTATCTAAATCTTCTTTACCATAATGATGTTTATCTATAAGTTTTTCTAATTCTTTTGGTCTAATAGAGTTATCTAATCCCCATTTACGTACAAAATCAGTAACTAATTTTAAATTTGATTCTTTTTGTGATAAATCCATTGCTCTATTTATTAGTTCAACACTTCGTGGAGCAGGATATTTATCAAATACAAATTCTTTTTTGTAAATTCTTTCTACAAAGTTACGAATCTTATATTTTTCTTTTTCATTATCAGATTTTGCTAACTCATTATGTATTTCTTCTTTTGTTTGTGCAGCTTTTTCCATTTTATCATCATGTACTTCATCTGCCATTTGAGCAATCAATTCTGTTAAATAATCATAATTAATTGTTACATCATGAATATGTACCATTTCTAGATTTACTTGCGAAATATCTATATTATCTCTTTCGGCTCTATTTTCTTTGATTTTATCAGCTATAGTTGTTGTTAACATAACTTCTTGATCTTGACTAATGCCAATCTTTTCATAAAAATTCTCTGGATCATCATAAGCAGAAATAACATTTCCTTCATCGTCTTCAGTATACTGTTTTAATTTACTTAAAAGTTGATTGTAAATATTCAAATTTTCAAATACTTTATCTTGATCCTTTTCACCCGGTGGAGTACTGCTAAAACCATCTGTTAGTTCTGATAAGACATGAATTACATCTTGTAATTCACTCAATACTTCTGAAAATGGTTTAGAAATAATACCATATTCTTCATTCCCATCTTTCATTTCTGTAATATCTATTTGTGTTTGTACATTTGCTGATGCTCTATTTGAGTAAACATAGAAGGCTTCATTCATAGCAAACTCATTTTGTACAGGCCAACGATAATTAATGACATTACCCCAAGGTTTTTCAACTAAATTATGCATCCTGTTTGTTCTAGAATAAGCTTGAATTAAATTTCCTCCTTTTAATGTTCTATCAACATAAAGAGTATTTAATTCAGGCGCATCAAATCCTGTAAGTAATTGATCAACAACGATTACTAAATCTAAATACTTTCCATCATCTGCTGTTTTATTAAGCCTTCTTGCCAAATCATCTGTATATTGTTTTACAGTAGTCATATCAAAAGTTGTTGAAAATAACTTATTGTATTCTTTTATTGCCCTATGTAAATTATTATTTGTTTCTAATTGATTATTTCCATTAGAAGTATCCATAGAAAAACTTACCGCCACTTTTAAACGTTGATTTTCTGGTCTAACTTTATTTTCTTCTTGGAATTTATCAAAATATTCCATTGCTCGTGGTGTAGAAGCACGATTACCTCCTACATGAACTGTAAGCAATGCATTATATTTACCATTATTAGATCTACTTTTCCAATTATCGAAAATATCTTTAACAACTAATTCTACATGTTCATGACTTGTATCATAAACACTCGATTTTATATTGTCGTCAATATCTTCTTCTGTAGGATTTTCAGGAGCCTTAATTGTTTCTTTGAATTCCACATTAAATCCTAATACATTTTTATCTGCAATCGCTTCTTTTATTGTATATGCGTGAAGTAAATCTCCAAAGATTTCTCGTGTTTCAGGAAATTTAGGAGTTCCTGTATAACCAATCCATGCTCCATTAGGTATTTTCTTTCTAATTGTTTCAAGCATCCCTTGATCTTCGCTTCCATCTCCTGTAGATCTATGTGCTTCATCAACAATAAATAAGATATTATCATCTAAAGGCTTAAAACTTTGTTTTGAAACATAACGTGACATCTTTTGGATGCTTGTTACGATAATATTTTTATCACTTTTTATAGTTAATTTTCTATGCAAATCAGATATATTTGCTGTATCACTTACAACCCCTGTTTTTCCTTCAAATCCAGCAACAGGATCATAAGCTCGATAAGCATCTGCTGTTTGATTTGTAAGTGCAATTCGATCAACTAAAAAGATTACTTTATCTACATTAGGTAATCGACTTGCAAGCCATGCTGTTTTAAAACTTGTAATTGTTTTTCCACTACCTGTCGTATGCCAAACATAACCAAGTTTACCTTCACCATAACTAAAATCATGTTTTCTTACTTTATCAAGAACTCTTTTTGTTGCATAAACTTGATACGGTCTCATTACTTTTATACTTTCTTTATTCTTTGTTCCATCTAATACCATATATCTTGTTGCTAAATCATGAGCCATTGGTATTGATAGTACTTTATCCGCAAATGTTTTCCATGAATAAACAGGTTTTGCATCTTCTTCATTTTGCCAATTAAATGCAAATGCTTTATTAAAGCTTTTTAAAGTTGTATTTGCCATATATCTAATATCAAATGGTGTCATCGCTATTAATATTTGTAGTGTTGAAAATATACCTGTATATTGCTTTTCTGATATATATTGTTTCATTTGATTCAATGCTTCATTGGTTGAATGCATTGCTTTTTTTAGTTCAATTTGAATAATTGGTAGCCCATTAATAAGCAAAGTAACATCAAATCTTCTATTAGGTTTACCATCTACAATTTTTGGTCTTTCAATTTGATTAACAATTTGATAAACAGTATTTCCCCCACCAACTTGAGCTTGATCAAACACCGTTAAAAAAACATGTTGGCCACTATCAAGATCTATTTCTATTTCAGAAACACCATTAACTCCATATAAAAACTGTCCTGCATGATAAGGAGTATCGATATTTGATATTATCTTTTTTACTTGGTTAAATTCAGTTACTGTTAGTGGTTCTTGTAATCTCGCTCTATTATTTTGTTCTAGAATTGTTTTAAAATTATCCCATAATTGTTCAGTTGTTTTTATTTCTTCTAAATATTCCCATTGCTTAACACCACCAATATGCGTTAAATACTCTATAACTTCTTTTTCAAATGCTAATTCCGATTTATTTTTGTACTCACTCATTTTTGTTTTCCTCCCTTTATCGATTCTTCTAGAACCAAACCAACACATTTTTTAGTCAAATCCTTATATTTATTTAAACATCTATGTAAATAAAGCATTTTAAAATAAGCTTCCCCTATCTTTTTTTGCTCTTCAATTGAAATAATAGGAATTTCAAGATCATTCAATGATTTAACAGGTATCTTATATACTGCGCCTGTTCCCTGAAGCATTCTCTCCTTTTGTCTTTTAATATCCAAATAAGAATTAAACAAATAAACAAAATAATATTTATCTAATAAATCGTTTTCAAAAACAACTTTAATAAAGTTTAACGTAAGTATTTTCTCATGATTTCCTTTACTTACTATCGCAGCTTGTTGTAAAGCTAAGCTTATAACAACATCTCCTTCTTCCAATTTAAACGATTTATCGTAATTATTAATTACACTTTCCCTATCCAAATAATAATCATTCATAAAATCATTTTGATCATAAAATACTGAATTTTCCATTTTAGCTCGTGTAGGATTAATACCAGAAACAAACGTAACATAATCCCTTAAGAAATGTTTACTCATATAAGTCTCCTATCATTAAATTCAATAAATAATGTCTTCTTCTACTTATAAGTATAGCACTTTCATTTTTATAAACAACGATTTTTTGTAATTTAATTAAATTTCATTTTTTACATTCTTGGGAACAGCGTAAGCTGGGTGATAACATTGTTGAATACACGAAAAAAACAACAGTTAACAATCAATATCCTGTTTTAACTTCTTCAAGAAGAGGAATATTTTTTCAAACTGACTATTATGACGGAAATCAAATAGCTTCTATCGATAATACTGGATACAACATTGTACCTTATGGATATTTCACATATAGGCATATGTCGGATGATGAAATTTTTCATTTCAATATTAATGATATTACCGAAAATGGCATAGTTAGTACACTTTATCCTGTGTTTACTACTGATAAAAACTTGAACTCAAAATATTTGCAGTATCAGTTAAATTATGGGAAAGAATTTGCAAAATACGCAATTCTTCAAAAACAAGGTGGCTCTCGTACTTATATGTATTTGAATAAGTTGAAAGAGTTGTATCTTACAATCCCAAATTCTATAGAAGAGCAAAAAAAGATTTCAACTTATTTTATGGAAATCGACAACCTCATTACCCTTCATCAGCGTTTGTAAATAGAGTAACAAAGAGGATTATAATGAAGTAAAGAATGATTAGATGTGGACCACAATAATAGGAGATAATATATATGGATGAAATAAATAAAGATGATTTGTTTTGTGACTATTATGAAAAGTGGATAAAAATATATAAAGAAGGTGCTATAAGAAAAGTAACTTTAGATAAGTATAAGATGACACTTAGATGGTTAAGAAAGTTGATTCCTGATTTAAAGATAAAAGATTTAACAAGAATTTCTTATCAAGAGCTATTAAATGAATATGCTTTAGAACATGAAAGACAAACAACAATGGATTTTCATCATCAATTAAAGGGTTCTATACTAGATGCTGTAGATGAAGGATTACTTGATAGAGATCCTACTAGAAAAGCGATTATTAAAGGAAAAACACCGAGTGTAAAAAAAGTAAAATACATTAATCAGTTTGAGTTACATACTTTGTTAGATACTTTAGAATTAAAAAATGAAATTAGTTGGGAATGGATGATTCTTTTGATTGCTAAGACGGGGATAAGATTTTCAGAAGCACTTGCTTTAACACCTGCAGATTTTAATTTTTCAAGACAGTCTATTTCTGTCTCTAAAACATGGGATTATAAAGGTGAAGGAGGTTTTTTACCAACTAAAAATCAATCATCTATTAGAAAAGTACAAATTGATTGGCAAACGGTTATTCAATTTTCTCAATTGATTAAAGATTTACCGGCTGATCAACCAATTTTTGTTAAAGGAAAAGTATACAATTCAACAGTAAATGGTGTTTTAGAAAGATATTGTAAAAAAGCAGAAGTTCCAGTTATATCAATACATGGTTTAAGACATACACATGCTTCTTTACTTTTATTTGCTGGTGTATCGATTGCAAGTGTAGCAAGAAGATTGGGGCATTCTAGCATGAATACGACGCAAAAAACATATTTGCATATTATACAAGAATTAGAAAATAGGGATGTTGATCTTGTAATGAGATCATTATCTGGATTAAGTTAAAAATATAATTGTGGTCCACACAATGTTGTCTATATAAAATAAAAAACAACCCGAAGGTTGTTGTTTATTAAATGGCGTCCACGAAGGGATTCGAACCCCTGACCTTTTGGTTCGTAGCCAAACACTC
>ENA-OPDD01001512-OPDD01001512.1-human-gut-metagenome-genome-assembly--contig:-NODE-1512-length-15537-cov-2.082806_pt1 | contig 15537 bp, 16 predicted proteins | sample MGYA00241574_ERZ501499 | MGnify/ENA primary metagenome ERZ501499 (study PRJEB25962, sample SAMEA2042576) | human gut metagenome | biome: human gut; feature: human-associated habitat; material: faeces...
CATATTTTTTCCTTTCCGCAACAGCACAGCTAAATTCTGATAAGGTTGATAAGGCAGATAAGGCTAACGTGAAATGGATTATCAACGGAATAGATACTTCTGCAAAAATTATTTTTAGCAATTGCTCTGAAATTACTAAAAAAGTAGATAAATTGGCGTGCCTATTGTTTGGAAATAGTAATGGAACGACAGTATTATCTGTCATTCGTGTACGTTTTTCAGCAGAGCATGTGGATGAAGTAATTCCTATAAATTTTGGGGACCTTAATCTTACAACCTCACTTGAACGGTACGGATTTACATTGAATAATCTAAATGCATACGGAAATTATGTATTAATAGCACCGCCGGGATGTTACTTTGAATAATTATAGCTGTATAGCAATTGCAATATAATAATACCCTTTTGGCATGTTTGAATTTATTGTGATTGCATTAGAACCTTTTGGAAGTTGCAAGAGAGTAATTTCCTGTCCAGCAGCTTGTACAGGAACTAACATGCCAGATTCTGCCTTTGCAGCGATTAATCCTTCTATTGTAAGAAACGAATACGATGGAAACCATTCAAACGGTACATCAATACCACCCATAATGACAAGTTCTTTGCCAACTTTGAACATATTTAAGTATGTCTTCAAGTTCCCATTTGCGTTTATTCTAAAATCTGATGCAGTATCAGAATTTAGCTGTGCTGTTGCTGTTTATTTTTTGTCTTTTTCGAAATAAATGCACGGAGATCTGCTCCTAAATTTAATTTTTTGCATAAAAATAAAATCTCCTTCCCTTTTAAGCAGATTTAATAGTTTATATATTAGATTGATTATTATTCTTTAAGCTGCATAACGAATATATTCATACTCAATCGCCCGATCTGAAGCATCATAATAAACATTTGCAGTCATATTTATGTCAGCATGTCCCATTAATATCGCAACATTCTGCAATGGCATTCCTCTCATTATGAGATTTGTACATAATGTCCGCCTAAATTTGTGCGGATGGGCATATACGTTACACATTCTTCCAAGTTCTCTTACTACTCGCTCAATGCCATCCTTTTGTAATCGATCATACGGAAATCGCTTAGATGTAAAAAGAGCAATATTATTATCTTGCCTTGTTTCTAAGTATCTGTTGAGATAAATCATAGCAGTATCTGAAATAAATACCGTTCTCTCCTTATCTCCCTTTCCTACAATTCGTACTTTCTTTCTCAGAAAATCTACGTCATTCAAGCTTATATTACTTAACTCAGACACGCGACAACCTGTGCATGCAAGCATTTCTATAAGAGCCCTGTCTCTTATATCTGTACAAGCTATACGCATACGCTCCATCTCATCCGCTGTAAATGCTTTCTTCTTTTTCTTTGTTACTTTGATTTTCTTTATTTTTCTAGTTGGATCTTTGTCAATATATTCTTCATCTACTAACCATGAGAAAAAAGAAGATATCGCTGATCGCTTATTATTAAGAGATAAATTCGATATCCCTCTATTTTTCTTATATGCATATAAAAAACTTCGGATATCCGTTGCATCTATGTCTTTTGCCTCTTTTCCAGCGAAATAATCTGCGAACTGTGTTAGATGTAAATTATATTGCGATATCGTCCGACTGGACTTATTTTCTACAATCAGCGTCGCAAGGAACGTATCTTTTAGCTTCCTTAAACTGTCATTGTATTCCGTCAATTCCGTCGATTCTTTCTTAATCTGTACATCTCGGAACTCTTCTACCAACACATTTTCAAGATAATCTAGCTCTTTTTTCTTGATTCTATTGCCCATTTTGATTAGCACGTTACTTATAATTCTGTCACGCATAATACTTTCTCCTTTGTGTGTTATGTGTGCATTATACTCTTTTCCGCTGCGGAGGATTCGTAGACTTCCGCAGCTAAATTCTGATAAGACTTGGAAACATATCTTTGACGGAAAAATATCCGAAGAGTTTCAAGTTCCAAATCAGTATAAAGAGATTGTAATCCAGATAACTATTGCATCTACGGGTGTCGCTGACATTACACTTCCCGAGATTTATATAACTGACCTGAATACTTGGTGGAATAAAGTTACGTCATATTGGTATAACAATAACTATAATGCGTGTGTTTTGATGACGTATAATAGCGGAAACAGAAAAATCAGTATGGACGAAAAATGGTTTATTTGCAATCCTTCTGGTTATGATGTTAGTTATATCGTTTATGGACGTCAGTAAACATTTTTTTAATTCCATAGGAAATTTTCTTTGATCCATACAAGATCACAACCAATCATTTTGTCTTTTGGATAACTGATATTTGTCCATACTATATAGCAATTTTCGTTATTTACTTCTTGAGATATTGCTTCAGTACGTATATATCCAGCGTCATATACATGCAATATTGCAGATGCTAGTCGATAGCCCTGTTTCCGATTAAGATAGAAATAATTATTTCCTGTTCCAGTCAATTCGACGTATTGAGTTACAAATGCATTTTTTAAGTCAGAATTTAACTGCGCAATATCTGTGTGTGCATCCGCAATCCCCTGCTCCATATGATTAAAATTTTCTGCTGACAAAGGTGTATTCCCCTTTACCCATGTTTTCTTTGTATATGCCATTTTCTATTTCTCCTTTCGTTCTAACAACAGTAAATCTGATCTTCGCTATTACTGCAGCAATAGATCATCTGTCCTTTTACAAGCTCTGCCGTTACATATTTTGTTGTTCCATCTAATTGTGTCAATACAAGCGTTGTTCCACTGGCAGAAATTCCTGTAATCGCCTTATTTGCGTCTGTCTGTTTTGCAGCCGTATAACCTAACGCTGTGTTTACGTTTGATGCCGTTATTTCTCCTCTTATTGTTGCACTGGATTTATTTTCAACACTTCCTAATCCTACTTGAGACTTTGTGACTCCGTGAGGATTGTTTTTGTTTCCTGTGTGATTACTCACATAGTTTTTTATTTTATTCCACAGCTTCAAAAGTCCTGTTTCATCTAAATAACTTGCCATCTAATCACCATTCCTTATGTAAGATTTGTATCCATCCATGTGTTCGTGATCGCAGATATTTGGAATTTTTCCCCTAGTGCATCCCACGCTTTTCCGTTCCATGCAACATTCATCCCTGCGGCTCCATAAGATGACGCTGCTACAATATCATAAACATCTCCTGTTGTTTGTCCAGATGTTGGCAATTTATCTTCTGTCGCCACAGACCCTCTATATTTATACACACCAGTAATATCGGATTTTTTTGCGTATGTGCTTGATAAGGTTGCATTTGTTGGAAGATCATCGAGTTTTGCCTTATCTGTGTGGGACATAAGTCCTGGAATGCTAACATCCGCAGTTGGCAATTCTACTGATGTGTGCATAAGGATGTTGGAAGATGTATTATTTCCCAATCCTATAGTCATCTTATGCTTTTCAGGGTTAACACCCAATATTAAATCTAATCGTTTCCAATCACCACTACCACTTAAAAATGCTTCATTATGTCCAGTACTTGGAGCCGGTACTAATCCATGTGTACCAGATGCAGAATCCGTGGCTCCTTTAAAATCACTATAAGTTGTATTGCTGTCCGCACCCCATACCGCTGTTCCTTCTGAACTCCATCTTAGAATCTGCCCAGAGCTACCGCCGGCAGGAATATGCTTGTTTCCTGAACTCGTAGGATGTGCATATTTATTTGCCCCTTCCGCGATTCCTGCGAGCTTTGTTTTTTCTACTGTTGTATAATCATTTGTAGACAATCCTTTGCCATCTGCTTTATCTACTTTTCCTGAGATCATATTCGTTATCTTTGCTACTATCTTCTGCCAGAGATATAAGACACCGTTTTGATCAAGATAATTATTATCTGCCATTGTTTTCTCCTTTAATTTAAGATTCCCTCTAAAACTTCATTTGTGATTGGTTCCAGGTTTAATCCTGGAAGGTTGTACATTTCTGTTCTAACTTCACTTATCTGAGCCTTTAAATTTACAGAATCGTTTACCTGTTTGTCTGTCAATGTACTGATTGTTCTTCCAAGAGTTATTTTATTATTTGTTGGATTCTCAAGATCTAGTTCATATTTACTTACAAGATAGTACGTGCCCACATCTCCGAATGTGCTCATGATTCCATGCTGTGTAGAAATGCAAGGAACAAGATCTCCCAACCTGATAGAATTTATATCTACATCAATCATATGAAGATCCACTGCAGTAAGTTCAATTGTAGTTGCCAGATTGATACACGTTTGCAGATATTTCTTGGCTTCTTCTAATAATGTGTCTGGATCATAAATATCCGAAAAATCAACCTTATCATAAATCCATCCATATAAATTTACCGCTTCTTGGTTATATACATAATCTGTTCCATCATGGCCATTTGCCGCTTTAATATCGACATTTTTATTATCAACAACTGCTCCCAGCGGGATGATTGCTGTTTTAATATCTTCTGCCTTCGAATACTTCTTTAGATCAAGCAGATTCTCTCCAAAACGGATCACTTGATTACTTACTTTCCCATATTGCTTTACGTAGTCAAGATATCTGATTCCGTTTTCATGCCTTACTCGAAGATAGCCGTCGTATTTACCTAAAAAATTAGAACCAAGAAAATCCCATGTCTTTTCATAGTTCGTAGACAATTTTGTAATGGTTACGCTATCTATATCGATTACTCCAATTGTAAAACGCTTTGCTTCTTCTACCTGCGCGTTATGTTCTTCAATCAATCTCTTGAATATTTCAATATTCGTATCTGCCTGACCTATTTCTGTTGTTTCAGTACCATAATCATGCGCACGTTGTACTGAATCTAACAAAAAAGCAAGCTCCCCTTCACAGGAAATCTGTCCAGTGTTTTTGAAGTCTTGTTCGTTTGTCAGACTTCTTCCAGAAAACAATAATTCATCGTCTGCATATACTTCAATCTTAGATTTTAGTTTATTTACGTCATTTACATGAGGATGTGTTGAAAGCATTCCAAAATCAAGATTTCCTGTTTTATTCAGTTCCAATGAGATTTTAGGTGAAAGCACATGATAATCTGGATCACGAATATCATGTAGCACTTTTCCATCACACAATACTCTATACATTTACAAACTACCTCCTCGATAATCAATTGAAATAACGCCAGTTCCTTTGAACGTTAAAATATTATCTCCTTCTGTCAACCAGATGTTAAACACTTTATTTCTGCCTGCGAGAAGTGAATATTCTGTGCCATTGTAACTAACTTTCATTGCTGTACTACATTCAATAACTGGAATGATCCGTTTTCTTCTTCCTGGAATGCATAACTGATACTCTCCATTGACTTTAATACCCTTATATTCTCTTATAATGTCTGTTTCAAAATTGAAGGTATCCCATTCCCAGTCTTCAAGGGATGAATATCTTTCATACTTATACGGATCAACATCTCCTGAAATCACAAGCTTTCCATTTACTCTGTCAGTTTTTTCAACGTCAATTGTGAATCTTCCAATATAATAAAAACTAGGATCTGTATCGAGTATGATCTTCACTCTCTTACCCACAAGATTATTTGCAATTTCAGAAATGCACATTCCCCACTGAAAGAAATCTTCGTCCGGAGTTTCAAACTCTAAAGAGATGTTTCGGTTTTTATACTTCACATCTCCGCCAGTAATCGCTTCTGTGATATCCAGTGTTCCGTCTGCCCCTGGAATATCCTGTTCATAAGTTTTTGGTTCCGGAAAACCAAGAGTAATCGCAGTCCATCCAAGATCCCAATCTCTCAATGTATGTTTTTCTCCAATCATTACTCCTAATGCTCCGCCTGCCATTTTACACACCTCCTCTTGATTTTCTGGTTGCAATCGTATTCAGCTCTGTATCCATATACGGAGCAATCATTCTTGTAATTTCTCGTCCATCTACGATCACTGGAACTTCAATTCGTTCTGGCCCAGTATAAACTACTGATGGCACTCCATCAGATGATTCTGTTTGCACAACCGGCTGCATCCTTGTTGTGATCGTCTGCATCTGCAGGTTAATCGCATCCTGCATCCTTGACTGAATATCTTGAACGTTCAACTTCGCTTTCGCAAATTTCTGCGCCATGTTCTGAGAAATCGTTCCCATTTGCTTATACAGATTTGGAGCTTCTTTTTCATGCCCTTTGATCGCTCCTTGAATATCATAGGAACCAATCTTTGCAAATTCTCGTGATGGCGAGTGAATCTTAAGTGTCTTTTTGGCTGTCTTAATAATATTCTGGCAGATTTTCTTCATGGATTTGCTGAGGTTTCTGGTTTCGCTTTCCATACCTGCAGTTAACCCTTTAGCAATATTAACTCCTGCCTGTTTCATCTCTTTCTGCAGATCATCTGTGACTGTTTTCATTTCAAATTCATAATTTGCTTGAAGTTTTGCAAGATCATCTCCAAAGAAGTTTTCAGCAAATGTTTTGGACATGCTCTGTTGCTGATTCCACTTATTAATGTAAGCCTGCTGTTCAGCTTCTGACATATGCTGAAACCATGCCATATAAGCATTTCCTGCATCAATATCCATTCCAAGAATCTTTTCCATCATAGACTCAGGAATCTTGTTTTCTAGCGACTTCAAGTTCTTTTGATACTTTTCAATGTCCATGATATTCTGATCAAGGTTATAGATATTTCCCCAAGCCTGCTGCTTATCAGTTAAACTATCCATCTTGCTCTTGATGTTGTTATACGCTTCCTGGTATTCATCTGACAGTTCCTGTAGTTTTTCCTGTGCAATCTTATTTAATCGATCAGCTTCTTTCTCAAATGCATCATTGTATGCTGCTGCCGTTTTTTCTCCCGCAATTTTTAATTGCTTTTCTTCTGCAGCATTCTGCTTCTTTAACTTTTTCAGCTGTTTTTTTAATTTTGCTTTTTTCTTTTTATTTTTTGTCTTACTGATCTTATCTTGAAGATTTTTCTCTGCTGTATCGTGCTTCGAAGAAACTTTACTTGTCTGCTGATCAATGATTTCTTGTACAGTTTCTGATGATCTTGATTTTGCAGTACTTAATGCTTCAGATATTCCAGACACAAGGTTGTTTCCGATGTCGGAATAATTTCCTTTTTTCGATGCACTCTTAGCTGCAGATAACGCTTCATTTACAGCTAGATTCATTTCTGCATTGAGTTCTGTCTGTCCTTCTCTGACACCCTTTGCTACACCTTTTGGAATATTCTTACCAATCGCATCTTTATATACACGAGATGGAGAATGGATTCCTAAGGCTGTTGCTGTAGCTTTTACCGATGCGTTAGCCATCTCTCCAGAAGCATCTTCCACATCTTTCGTATGCTTTCTGATACCTGCTGCCATTCCTAACGGCATCCATTTTCCTACGTCACTTTCCATGACACGGGATGGTGAATGAATCTTACCTTCTGCTTTTGCGGCTGCAACTGCTGCTCTTACTGCTTCTCTTGCGGCTGCTGATACAGCACCAGAGTTTGATCTGATACCAGATGCTAATCCAAGAGATAAATTACCACCGACAGATACAAAAGAAGATTTCTGTGCACTTGCTCCGGAAGAACCTGCTTTGGCTACTTTTGAACCTGCAGATTTTGATGTTCCAGATTTTGATGTGATCCCTTTAGAAAATTCTGATGTCATCTTTCCGCCGGCTGTTTTTGCTTTGCCTGAGCCAGAAGCAAGCCCTGCTGCGGTTGTCTTACTAATTTTATCCGCAGCTGATTTTGCTTTACCAGATCCTTTTGAAAAAGAAGATAAATAACTATTAAACGATTGAACTCCGGCACTTGAATTATTCGTAGCAGTAATCTTACTTGCTTTTTTGATTGCTGTGCTATTTTTCTTAACTGTAGTAGCTGCTTTTCCTGTTTTGGTTGCAATAGCATCAAACGAACTTGCTGCAGCTGAATTATCTACCTTGCCGATTTTTAAACTGTTTTTTATCTTTGTTGCCTGGCTTTTTGTCTTTTGCGCTGTACTATCAATAGCTTTTGTAAGACCAAATGCATTCTGATCTCCGGATAAGTCTATCTTTGTTAGTTCTTTGATTGCATCTTGAACTGGCGTCTTTCCTTGTGCAACTTTCGTTGCAAGTTCTGTTGAAATCTTAGATCCATCAATTCCTGCTTTTGTTATTGCTTCCTGGAAAGAAATCATACGACTCAATGCAGCCGCTGCTTCCTTTGGCTTTCCACTACCAGATGTGATTGCATTTGCTAAATAATCCGGTACTTGTACACCGCCTTGCTGTGCTTTAGTTTTCAGATCCTCGAATGTAACAAGATTTTTTACTGCTTGCACAGAAGTAGGAACGGCATATTGTCCGGAGCTGATTCCTTGTGCTACGCTATCAGGAACTTTAACACCTGCATCCTTTGCCTTTTGGATCAGATCAGTCCAATTGATCGCATTCTGCATCTGTTTTGCAGCACTCTTAAATGATATGGATCCATCAGAAATTCCTTTTGACAGATACTGTGGAATTTTCATTCCCTGTTCCTGCATCTTGGCCAACTGATCGGAATTAACCAGATTATCTAATTTGATCAAGCTCTTTAATTCTTTTCCGGAAGTTGGATTCGCATAAACACCTTGTTTAATTCCCTCTCCAACTGATTTCGGGATATCGCTCGCTTTAATCTTTGCCTGTTTGGCCAGATCATCTAAGGATTTCAGATACTCTGTATAATTTGTCTGAGCCGTATATTTATCTGTGTATACGGTCAGTTCTTTTTGTGCTGCATTTAAGTTTTTACCACTTTGCTCGACTGCCTTATTGGCTGTCATCATTGCATCATAGTATTTTGTCAGATCATTAGAAGCTTTCTTATACTCATCACTGCTTGTTGTTATCTTTCCTTGGTTTACCTTTGCGGTAACCTGATTCATTTTTTCAACAGCGGCATTATATTTGTTTGTTGCTTCTGCTTTTTTCTTAATGGCATTTTCATTTTCGATATCGGCTTTAGCCACTTTGGATGCTGCACTTTCCATCCCTTTTTGGTAAGCCTTAGCCATTGCCTGTTCTTTTAGCGCCGCAATATTCTTTTTGATCGCAGAAGTGGACTTATTTAGCTTATCTGCTTCTTTGTCATACTCAAGATTCAATCCAGGTAATAATTCGTTTAACTGCTTAACAACACTCGCGATCTGTGCTTTTGTTCCGGCGCTTTTATGCTCAACATTCATCAGTTTTGTCAATTTTTGATACAACTGATCTGCCTGAACACCATTTGCACGTGCAGAATCTACATTTTTCTGATTTTCTTTATGTAAGCTCTTGATCGATGCTGCCATCTCTTCTTGTTTCTTTTTGAGTTTTGTGCACGAAGAATAGTATCGATCTGCTTCTGTAACCGCTTTTTTCTGTGTCAGTGTGTATGCTGCGACTCCTGCTACTAAAGCACCTACTGCAACAACTCCTAAACCTACTGGACCGCCAAGTGCTGTACATGCTGCATTAAAAGCTCCTGTTGCTGCTGTCGCAAGAGAAATCTTACCTGTAGAGATTCCAACAACTGTCTGCAATGCGGTCAAACCACCCTGTTGTGCCACTAAGGTGATTGCATTTGCCTGCTCCATTGTTTTTAAGGCACTAAAAGCTGTAGTTAATGCTGTAACTCCTTTAGATGCAGTGTTGAAAACTTTAACTCCGGCCCAGGCACCCATGAATGATGTCGCAAGCGGAATAACTACGCCCATGTTGTCCCCAAGCAGTTTTGTAGAAGCGGCCAATACTTTTACTCCACCTTTGCCGGTTACCATAGCCACTTTTCCAAGATTTTCAACGGTATTTATAGCTTCCTTCGGAACAATTTCTTTTATTCCACCCTTTTTTAATTTGCTAGATAGGATTCTTAATTGCTTTGTCCCAACACCAACGGCTTTTGTTAAAGGTGTCTTAATATCTTCATAGATACCAATTCCCACCGCTTCTGCTGCCGACCCAAGATCATACAATGCTCCCTGCAGATTATTGTTCATGACATCTGCCTGTTTCTTGGCTGCACCGGAAGAATTATCAATTGCCTTCTGCAGTTTATTGAAATCGGAATCAGATGCATTTACGATCGCTAGCAGACCAGACATTGCTTCCTGTCCTGCAATAGCTGCAGCATACTGGGATTTCTGACTATCTGTTAATCCAGAGAACTTTTCTCTTAATTCCGCCATCGTCTGTCTCATTGGCTTCATGGATCCATCAGCTTTTGTTGTGCTGATACCCAAAGCACTCAATGCTGCCGCTGCATCTGTTGGCGGTTTTACAAGTCGCGTCAGGATAGATCTTAACTCTGTACCTGCCTGTGATCCCTTGATTCCGGCATTTGCCATCAGTCCAATTGCTGTAGCTGTATCTTCAATACTGTATTTCATGGATCCGGCCAAAGGTGCAACGTATTTAAAGGTTTCTCCCATCATTGCAACATTTGTATTAGAACTACTAGATGCTTTCGCCAGTACATCGGCAAAATGTCCAGAGTCCTTTGCTTTCAATCCAAAAGCGGTCATTGAGTCTGTTACAATGTCAGATACTGTTCCAAGATCTTCTCCGGAGGCTGCAGCTAAGTTCATAACACCAGACAATCCAGAAACCATCTGATTTGTTTTCCATCCTGCCATAGCCATGTACTTAAGTGCTGTAGCTGACTCTGTAGCAGAGAACTTCGTTGTAGCTCCCATCTGCTTTGCTTTTGCAGATAGCTTTTCCAGGTCTTTTCCAGATGCTCCGGAGATCGCCTGGACCTCGCTCATTCCTGCTTCAAAAGACTTGCCTACATCGATCGTCTTTTTTGCGGCCGCCACAGATGCAACTCCAATTACTGCTGCAGATTTTTTCATCAATCCGGCCATCTTTGATGTTGCACTCTCTGTACTTGCTACTGTACTTTGATTAGATTCTTCCCAAGACTTTTTTGCGCCATCTGCACTTTCTTTTGCAGTATCCTTTACCTTTTTATGAGACTGCTGCATCTTCGTAGATGCGGATTCTGTTCCTTTTGCTGCTGAATCAGCTCCTTGTTTGGCTGCCTGTCCTGCTTTCGATGCTGAATCCTTTGCACTCTTTTCTACTTGTTTTCCGGTTTTCTCTGCTGACTTAGCAACTTCTTCTACACTCTTTTGTGCCTGATCAGAAGCTTTATCTATCTCCTGTGCTGTACTCTTAGAAGAAGACTCAACTTCTTTCTTAAGATCGTTTAATCCTTTTTCTGCACCAGAATTATCCAGTTTGGTTTCTATTGTAACTGTACCATCTGCCATGTCTTCACCTCGTCAAATAACTAAAATTCTAAAGTTTCTAAGCTATTTGACGTCCTGGGTGCTCAACCTGCAGATCCAAGCTCTCGCCTGTTCGCTTCTCTTATCACAATATTCCTGACAGATCACCGCCATTTAGCAGTATCTGTGTTATCTCATCCTGCCTCTTCTTTTCTTCTTTGCTTATCTCATCCGGAAGTGCATAGATTTTTTGCATCTCCCTTATCCTTTTTCTCTGTTCTTTGTCAAAATTCTTTAACTCTGCCCCGCGATATCCAATGATCTCACAGATTTTGCAATCATCATGCAGGGCACTAAATAATGACATGAACTTCCACCAATGCAAGAAATCAACTTCAAACAGATCAATCTTATAATCCTGCATAAACCCTGCATTGATATAATCAAAATCATATTCAAAGCTGATCACTTTTTTCTTTGTTTTTGTTTTTGATTGTTTATCTTCCTTACCACAGGAATAAAACCACAGCATTTTTTCCATAGCTTCTTCCAGATCATCCGGAACATTATCTTTGTAAAAGAGCTTTAGCGCATCATAATATTTTGCATTTTGAATCGCATCTTTTTCTTCAATATCGATCTCTTTCATCATCTCTGCTGCAAACTTCTTTTGATCATCTGTAACTTTTTTTCCAAAGATAATCCCTTCAACATTCATGATTGTTCTGAAATCAGCATCAATCTTATATGTTTCACTCCCGATATCTACTGACACCGGGAGTTCTCTTCTGATCATTCAGCTCCTAACAACTTAGACAGTTCATTGACTCTCTTTTCATGATCTGCTAACTGTGAATCTCTGATAGAATAAAGCTTCTTAACTGCTTTCGTTCTTTCTGTCAGATCATGTTTAGCAGTAAAGATTTTATCTGCAGAACCTTCTCCAAATACTGCATCAAAAAACCTACTCATGATTTCTGACTCGTTTGCAACGCCTTCTGGACCCATCATTCCATCTTTTACATTCTTTTCTTCGTACTCTCCAAGTTCCTTCCACATCTCTTTGCTTGCATCATTAAACTTCTTCATCATATCTGCATCCAGAAAATTAAATGCAAGCTTCTCTCCATTCCAAATAAACATATATCTTACTCCTTAATTCTAATTCCAATCTTCGCTTCGCTTTCGTTTACTCTGTCGCTGAATCCGGTGTAAATGTCTTTGTCTTTGTATCAAATTTACCCATAACAGGATCTCCTTTGTCGTGAAGTGTTCCCTCAACCTGTAATTCTCCGTCATTATCAGAGAAACTTGAAATTTCAGCAGCTACGGTAAACATACGTGCTTTGAATACTGTCCCAGTGGTATCTCCTTCTACTTTTTCATCCAGATCAACGCGAACAAATTCACGTTCTGCATCTGCTCCTGTTTTTCTCTCTTTACCAATACTAACCAGATCTTTAATGACCTTTTCGCTTGGAATCTGATCGGCTGTAAATCCGTGCTCACCTTCATAACTTGTAATGCTTGATGTGGATGATTTATCATTGATATATTTTTTGCTCGTTGTCTGTGCTCCTGGATCTTCGTTCAACTCTGTAAAACCAGTTCCCATTAATTCGAACGCTTCAGACACCTTTAAATAAGATGCTTCCTGATAACGCTGTTTTACTGTTTTGCTTGCTGTTTCTGCCATTTTATATTCCTCCTAATTTCTGATAATAAATTAATTGGCACTGAATCTGATACTGTGCTTTAGTCGCATCTGCGTTAAACACATAGCCATTTGTCAGTGCCTGTATTTTAATTGCTCTTTTTCCTTTATCCATTTCCGGAAGTTCGTTATTGATCGTGCATCGTTCCAACCAGTCTGAGAAATCTTCGTAAAACTCTGCTACGTCAATATTCTCTGCAACGTCTGCCCCGAAGTACTCACGGCTTGCCAGGACAAAATTAAAACGGCGTTCTGTGTCACCGTTAATATACCGCCTTTTGATTGGCTGTGATGTTACAGATGCTTCAATCGCATAACTTTTTGTATCCTCCGGAAGATGTTCCACGCCCACCAGATCATCGAATGCTGATAATCCTGGATAGTCCTGGATAAATGCTCTCACACTTGCGATCACACTCATTCTGCTTTACCTCCTACAAAATCTGCAACAGACTGAACAATCTGATCTCCATTGTCTGCCCAACATCTTTGATCCCATTCTTTGCCACGAAGTCCATTCCCTTTGTTCTCGTGATATTGCTTTTGTGCATATGGAGTTACAAACTGGATTGAGTCCACATTTTCTATTGCAGTATCTTTTAATACTCCGGTTAAAAATGGAACATATGGATCCATCTTTCTTCGGAACTCTCCGGTAAAAAATCTTTGTGCGGGTCCACCAACTTGAAGACCTCTTGTCTTTAAGATCTGATCGGGCGAAAGTTCGACTTTAACTTGTGTTCCCATATTTAAGCACCTCCGATTCTCCAATGTGGCAAACTTCCTCTCCGGTTATCCGAAAACGATAATACTTTTCCTGTGTGCTGCTGCTTTAAAAATTCTGATTCTTTCTCAAAATCTTCTAACAATCCTTTTCCAAACAGATCTCCGTTATTGATCGTCCAGTATTTTTCTGCTTCTTCTGCAGATAATTCCCGATACTTATCAGCATCAATGTATTCTTTCCCTTCCGTATCTGCAGATAAAGGAATGCGGATCTGATACATATCTGCAGAACTAAGTCCCTGATCGGTAACAGTTGTCTGCTGCTTTGTGTAAAAACTGACACCTTTGATCTGAGTCTTTAAATAAAGCTTTCGTGCTGTCTTTTTATCAACTCCACGATTGTTATAGATCGTCAGATCTGCATTTGTCATCATATGGTCCACACCCCCTGTACAAGAGTCCCGTATGTGCAAGATAAGGATATGCTGCTTTCTTACAACGATGCTCCACAGTGCCTGTTGTTTTGCTCTGACTCGTCACAAAACTTACGCTGTATCCATTGTTGTTCTCACTTGCAATCTCCCTTCCTGCATCATCTTTTCTCATTCCATCCTGATACATCACATCTGCTATCGCACATGTGGCCAAGCTTACCTCTTCTGGAATCTCTGTCATATCATCGACTCTGGAAAAAGTAAGAAACTTCACAAAGATACTCGCCTTTAAGATCATACTAGGGAAAGCTTTCTCCGGTATGATCTCGCCATGAAATGTATTTTCATAAAAATCCCTGTCTGCATATTCCACCATACCGGATCACCGCCTACCCTCTGGAAATGATTCTTGCGATTGGAATTGCTTTGTGATCGATCACTTTCTTATCGGAATTTGTTTTTCCGTTATCAACCAGTGTCCAGTTAGATCCATCAGCAAGTTCTGCATCTGTTGGGGATTTTGCAGCCATAGATTTTCTAGTAAACGAAATTCCGTATGGTGCAAATACTTTTCTCTGTCTCATATACAGAGTATCTTCTCCACCATGTGTTTTTGGATCACGATGCATTTCATATGGCACCTTTGCGCCGATATCTTCATAGTCAAAAGCCCCATCACCTAATACATAAGTTGTATATTTTGTGTAAGCTTCCTGTGCTGCAACATAACCAGACTCTCCTTTTGTTCCACTTTCTTCTACTGCAGCAACTTCTTCTGTTGGCATAGAATCATCGATCAGAACTAAGCGGCCATTCCATGTTGCAAGTGTTAACTGTCGTTCAATACCATTTGAATCAGTCTGAGTCATATATTTTAACAGCTTCAAATTTTCAAGATTTGTTGCAACTGCACTGTGCATGATCGCAATTGTGAATTTGGATTTATTATCCCCTGATGCTCTCTGTAAAGCTGTATTTAAAGTATCTGCCTGTACAACATTTTTAACATTCCCATCCTTATCTGTTGCAGTAACTTCTGTAATATCAGAAGTATGATTATCCACGAAAGTCTTGTTTTCTTTTCCTGTCATTGCAAAGATACCTTCCAGTTCTTTTACAATGGTCAACTGGTCAAGATCGGCTTTATAGTCATTCACCTGTGCTGCAACATTATCCATAAAGCTTACACCGCCTGTAATGTCTTCGGAAAAGTCTCGTTCTGTCCATCCTTTCATACGTCCAACTACAACAACACCTCTTTCGAATGTATCTGTGCTGTCCGATGTAAGATCGGTCTCGCCATCATAATTCTGTGCAGTTCCACCAATTAAACCATGCATTGGTAAAGTTGCATATGATGTTCCTGTCTGAGAACTGAACGTATTTTTAATATCCTGATTACCTTTTAAGGCTCTTGATTTGATCAGTTCGTTTCTTTTTAAATTTGGAATCCTC
>ENA-OPDD01001523-OPDD01001523.1-human-gut-metagenome-genome-assembly--contig:-NODE-1523-length-15462-cov-2.057377_pt1 | contig 15462 bp, 10 predicted proteins | sample MGYA00241574_ERZ501499 | MGnify/ENA primary metagenome ERZ501499 (study PRJEB25962, sample SAMEA2042576) | human gut metagenome | biome: human gut; feature: human-associated habitat; material: faeces...
GTTCGCGGCGCCGCCGACGATGACCGGAACATCGAGGTCGTAGATGAACTTCTTGAGGTTCAGCGGCTCATGGCCGAGGGACACATGCTCGGCGGACACCACCGTGCCGCGGATGACGAACAGGTCGACGCCGGCTTCGACCACCGTGGAGTAGAACTGCTGGGTGCGCTGCGGGGAAAGCGCGCCCGCCACGGTGACGCCCGCATCGCGGATCTCATGCAACCGGCGGGTGATGAGCTCGGGCTTCACCGGCTCACGGTAGATCTCCTGGATCCGCTCGGTCGCGACGTCATCGGGCAGCTGGGCAATCTCGTCGAGCAGCGGCTGCGGATCGTCATACCGCGTCCACAGACCCTCCAGATCCAGCACGCCAAGAGCGCCCAGCCGGCCCATCGCTATCGCCGTGGCGGGGCTGGTGACCGAATCCATCGGGGCTCCGATGACCGGTACGTCGAACTCATAGGCATCCACCTGCCACGACGTCGACACGTCCTGCGAATCGCGGGTGCGACGAGAGGGAACGATGGAGACATCATCCAGCGCGTAGGCCATGCGGGCCTTCTTGCCCAAACCGATTTCAATTTCCTGAGACATGGTTTCAAGGCTAATGCCGGGCTGTGACACCGGACGCGGCCGCACACGCGCATCACCCGCCGTCTCACATTGTGGCGAATACCGAGCGGCGGACAACGCGCGGTAACATCGATGCGCTAAGACTGGTGCACATACGCCAATCACGCTAGGAGGAAACGCATGGCCAAAATCAAGGTCGAGGGAAAGGTCGTCGAGCTCGACGGCGACGAGATGACCCGCGTCATCTGGAAGGACATCAAGGACCGTCTGATCCTGCCCTATCTGGACGTCGATCTGGACTATTACGACCTGGGCATCGAGAACCGTGACGCCACCGACGACCAAGTCACCATCGACGCGGCAAAGGCAATCCAGCGCGAGCACGTGGGCGTCAAGTGCGCCACCATCACTCCGGACGAGGCCCGCGTCAAGGAATTCGGTCTCAAGAAGATGTGGAAGTCCCCCAACGGCACAATCCGTAACATCCTCGGCGGCACGATCTTCCGCGAGCCCATCGTGATGAGCAACGTGCCTCGTCTGGTGCCCGGCTGGACCAAGCCGATCGTCGTGGCCCGCCACGCCTTCGGCGACCAGTACAAGGCCACCGACTTCAAGGTGCCGGGCGCCGGACGCCTGACCGTCACCTTCACTCCCGAGGACGGCTCCGAGCCGATTGAGCACGTGGTCTATGACTACGGCCAGGACGGCGGCGTGGCCCAGGTGCAGTACAACGTGAACGATTCCATCCGAGGTTTCGCACGCGCCTGCTTCAACTATGGTCTGATGCGCGGCTATCCGGTGTACCTGTCCACCAAGAACACGATTTTGAAGGCCTACGACGGCCAGTTCAAGGACATCTTCGCCGAAGTGTTCGAGACCGACTACAAGGACAAGTTCGCCGAGGCTGGCCTGACCTACGAGCACCGCCTGATCGACGACATGGTCGCCAGCTCCCTCAAGTGGCACGGCGGCTACATCTGGGCGTGCAAGAACTACGACGGCGACGTGCAGTCCGACTCCGTGGCTCAGGGCTTCGGCTCGCTGGGCCTGATGACCTCCGTGCTGATGACCCCGGACGGCCAGACCGTCGAGGCCGAGGCCGCGCACGGTACCGTGACCCGCCATTACCGTCGCTGGCTCAAGGGCGAGAAGACCTCCACCAACCCGATCGCCTCGATCTTCGCGTGGACCGGCGGACTCAAGCACCGCGCCGACCTGGACGGCACGCCCGAGGTCCGCCACTTCGCCGAGACGCTGGAGAAGGTCATCGTCGACACCGTCGAAGGCGGTCAGATGACCAAGGATCTGGCCATGCTCATCGGACCGGACCAGCCTTGGCTCGATACCGAGGGTTTCATGGACGCCCTCGACGAGAATCTGGCAAAGGCTCTGGCAGAGTAATCTATCTGAGCTGTCGAAAGCCCGTATGCGCAATCGCACACGCGTACGGGCTTTTTGACGTCCGGATATTACAATCGATGGTCAGTATAAGGAACGTCTATTCTTCCGCAAAGGACATGGCATGATTCTGCATCGCACAATCCCGGCGAAACGTCTGCTCGCTCTGCTGGCATCGGTCTGCATGGCAACAGCCATGGGGGCCTGCTCGCCCAACGGTGATTCGCAATCGCAGCAACAGCCGTCATCACAATCCAGCGCAACAGCCGATGCCGGCAATGTGGCGATTTTCGCTCCGACAGACAGCATCACCATCTCTCAACAGACGCCATTGAGCAAATGGGAAAAACTCGTTCCCGAAATCGTGTCCTCGTTGAAACGGACCGGTGTCAAAAGCGGCGACATCACCGTGAAAACCGCTTCGAACCTCGACAAACAAAGTCAGAGCGTCCAAGACTATGTGGTGAATCACATCAACGGAACCGAGCATTCGTCCACGAAAGCCAAAACCACCTTGGTGGTGGCGTCTGTCGCCGAGATGCCGGAATCCGACAGGCAATACGGCGACTATGCACGGCATGATATCACGTGGAACTCCGACGCGTCGGATGAGGACGAACAGGATTATGCGCAATCAGCGCAACGGCTGGTTTCGGCGTTGCAGCTTGCGCAGAATGAAGGAATGAAGGTCGTTCTGATCTCCAATACGCTTCAAGGGTATGCGCCGGACGTGTACGTGCCGATGACCACGGCCGAGCAGATTGGAGAACTGCAAGCCAAAGAGCTCGTCAACAAGCTCGAGCTCGACAAGGCATCGTCCGATGCCCCCAAGCAAATCGAGGTACTACTCCCCTACGACGCGGCCGACGGACATGATGCCAAAACGGACACGTCCTTCGCCCAGAACATGTTCAAAGGCATCTGGAAAGTGCTCGAACCGTATTTCAAGGACGGCAAAGCGGCATCTCCTTCCGAGACGCTCACCGCTTCGACCACCAAGGATGACTGGCGGTCCGTGGCATTCGATTCGTCAAAAGCCGAACAAATCAAATCGGTGCTTGCCGAACGTCTCGACGCGGACAAGGACGATTCGCACCCTGTCCACCTTGATGGCGTCATCTCCTGCAACGACTATGTGGCGAAGAACATCGCCGACGAGTTGGACAAACTCGGCTACACAGGTTCCTCAGCCGATATCAACCCTTCCATCTCAATTTCCGGCATCGTGGACAGCATCACGGGCAAAAAAGACTTGAAACGGCAGGCAGTGCCTGACCCTGCGAAGACGTCGTCATCGGATGACGACAGCGATTCCGATAACAAGGAAAACGCAAAATGGCCGATAATCACCGGCTATGGGGCCTATATCAGTTCCATGCCGAACATCGTCAACGGCAAGCAATGGATGACCGCCATGGAGAACCGCAAGGCGTTGGCCGATGACATCGCGCAGACATGCGTGCGACTGAACACTTCGGGCAAACTTTCCAAACTCGGTTTCATCCGTTCCGCAACGGTCGAGGGGAAGAAAATTACGACCATCCATGAGGAGACATTGGCGATCAGCGCCGACAATCTCAAGAAAACGCTGATTGAACCCGGCTACATTTCGCTGGCGGATGCGGGCCTATGATTCTTCCGGGATTCTTCCGGATATGGTGGGGGCCGATGGCATCACTCGGATGTCACCGGCCCCCACCATATTTCGAACATCATTCGGCGTGAGCCGCCGGCTTCCTCGGCACGTAGATGACCTTGTCGATCAACGTCCGGTAATGTTCAACCACTGCCTGCCTGCGGGCCTTCATGCTCGGCGTGACCAAACCGTTCTCCTCAGTGAACTCGTCGGGAACGATTTCGAACTTGCGGATTGATTCGGCACGTGAGGCGAGCTCATTGGCTTTGTTGACGGCACGCTCCACTTCCGCACGCACAATGGGGTTCTTCGAGGCTTCATCCAAATCAGCGACCTGTTCCGCTCCCTTGGATTCCAGCCATAGGTTCGTCTCCGCCAAATCAAGGGAGATGATTGCGGCGATGAATGGCTTGCGATCGCCGATCATGACGCATTGGCTCACCACCGGCGAAGTCATGATGGATGCTTCCATCTCGCATGGGGAGACGTTCTTGCCGCCTGCGGTGATGATGAGATCCTTCTTACGCCCGACGATGGAAACGAAGCCGTCATCATCAATGGAGCCGAGATCACCGGTATGCAGCCATCCATCGACAATTTGCTGCTTGGTAACGTCAGGATTGTTGTGGTATCCGGCGCATACGGCAGGGCTCTTTATGCACAGCTCCCCTTCTTCGTCGACCCCCATGGTCACGCCTTGCAGAGGCAAGCCGATGGTGCCGATCTTGTAGCCTTCGGTCGGATTGACGCTCGAGGGGGCGCACGTTTCGGTCATGCCGTAGCCTTCCAATAGCGACAGACCGACACCGTTGAAGAAATGCGCGATAGAGGAATCAAGCGGCGCTCCGCCGGAGACCGCATACTCGACGTGGCCGCCGAACACTTCCATGATTGACGAATACACCAGCTTGTTGTACAGGGCATGTTTTGCGTTCAGCGCGAGTGGAATGCTCCCACCGGACTGCTGAGCATGCGACCAATCGCATGCCGTCTGGGTGGCGTCAGCGAAAACACGTCCCTTGAAACCGGCTCCGGCCTTCTGCGAGGCCGCATTGTAGATCTTTTCGAAAATCCGCGGCACGGCGAGGATGAACGTCGGTTTGAACGCCTTGAAATCGGCGAGAATGGTCTTCAGATTGCTGGACAGACCGAGTGAAACGTTTCCGGCAAAGCAGAAGAACTGCATGTATCGGGCGAATACATGGGCGAGCGGCAGGAACAGCAGCAGTCGACGATTCGGTTTCATGGCGATGTCCGGCATGGAGTTGACGCCGGAATAGGTGATGAACACGAAATTGGCATGCGTCAGTTCAACGCCCTTCGGGGTGCCAGTGGATCCCGACGTATATACGATGGTGGCTAGATCGGAGCCTTTGACCGCTTGTTCACGTTCAAGGAATTCGGCGTCGGAGACCGCGCGGCCGTATTCGATGATCGTGTCAATTGCACCAAGTCCGATGACGTACACGTCGCCAAGATCCGGGCACTGATCACGGACGGATTCGATTTTGTCGCGCTGGAAATCATCCTCAGCGAACGCCATCTTGACATTGGCATCATTGAAAATCATCTTCACCTGCGCCGGCGAATTCGTTTCATAGACCGGAACGGTAAGGGCGCCGATGGACATGATGGCCACATCAAGCGCGGTCCACTGCCAGCAGGTATGCGCGATAATGGATACCGAATCTCCAGGCATTACGCCACGAGCGATAAGTCCTTTGGCGAGGGCGACGACCTTGTTTTTGAACTCCGCAGCGGTGAACGCCGCCCATTCGCCCTGAGCGTTCTTGTATTCGACAAGATTGTCGTCAGGAGTGCGTTCCACACGCTCCTCAAGTACTGAGAAGATGTTTTTGTCCGAGTCAATTCCCTGTTCCAAAGGGCGCGTGTATTCCTTGATCATAAGCTTCTCGCTCCTCGAAATCTAATGTACAGACAGCATCATAGCCGGAATACCGCACTTTTTCTTTAAGGCCACGACCCCAGGACAACGACAACACCCGTGGATATGGCCGTTACAACGGTTTCAGTTCAACCCGCATCGACCTCACTCTGCCCGACGGATCCGCATAATCACGTCCTCCGCTCTTGAGGCCCCAATGCAGACATCCATCGGCGCAATGTTCCGAGCCACCTTCAACACGAGCGAAACGCTCCCCCTTGGCGATGACGGCCCCGACCGGTCGCGTAGTGACCGCGGGTTCAAACGTCGACGTCAGGCTTCCCGTTTCCGCACCGTGGCGAAGCGTTACCACGGATTTGCCCGCCACTTTGCCACTGAAGGCGACCACACCATCCGCGGGCGCGATGATGGCGTCTTGCGGCCGTGCACGCAAATCCAAACCGCGATGCCCAGGCAACCATTGTTTAGCCGGCGCATCATATTCGCCGATTACTTGCGCGTGCTTCAAAGGCCACTGCATTGATGTGCGGCATGCCGCTTGTGCGACTTCATGCGCCACGTCATCAGCCGATTGCGCGTATGCCGACGCCGTAGGTTGCGCGCAGCATATCGTGAACGCGATATTCGCCAATACGCATACGGCCATCGCCGCGGCGCACCGGTGCCGGTTGCGCTTGTCAATGTCATCGGACATCTTATTGTGTCGAACACGACGACGGTATTCCCATTTGTTCATGAGGCCTCCTGTGGTCCGCGTCTCTATCGGGGAATCGATATCATGGCACGTTCGAAGACCGCCCGTCGACTTGGAACGACCTTGTGGTCGGAGAACAACACTTATCCACAGATGCCGGGCGTGTCGCGCCATGACATGCCAAAACGCCACCGAACGTGGCATACGATGGGACGCATGAGTGACAACACTACGCAACGCAAGGCATTGCAGCAGTTGGAGAGCGAGCCGTCCGAGGAACGCATCGCCTACTACCGCAAGCCATTCATGGTGCTATGGGCCGCCATTCAGGAGGCTTCAAGCGAGCTGCAGGACGATTACACGCTTTCACCCGAATTGTCCCAGTTATGGGTTGGCGAGCAAATACGGCAGGTTTCGGATTCGCTAGTGGATCGGCTCGCGGAAATCGCCGTGGCGCATGGCGAGTCAAAATCGAATGTGGCACGTGCGGCCAACGCAAGTCCCGACAACGTCATACGTCGCTTCCCTCGACTCAAGGCTGATGCGGCACACGACCGCACACTCATTGACGACGTGCTCGATTCGTTGGAATAGCAGCGAAAAGTTCTTATGGAAACAAAAAAGCCCTTGGAAAACCAAGGGCTAAAAAGCTCCTGCGACTGGGCTTGAACCAGTGACCGTTCGATTAACAGTCGAATGCTCTGCCAACTGAGCTACGCAGGAATATGTTCCGGAGTACCCGAAACTGCGCTCCTGCGACTGGGCTTGAACCAGTGACCGTCCGTCGGATGCTCTGCCAACTGAGCTACGCAGGAATGTTCCCACCGGAAGACTTGGCTTCCGTGCACAAGTCACATATATTACACGAATCAGCCATTTACGCAAATCATACGTATCACAGCGTGTCGCAACGTCACCATTCAAGCTCTTCGATATCCATCGGATGCTCGTTGACCTCAATCGATGACACACGTCCATCATGCATGCGAATTACACGGTCCGCAATCGGCGCAATCGCAGAATTATGCGTCACGATCACCACTGTCGCGCCCTTCTTGCGGCTCATGTCCTGCAGAATGCGGAGCACTTGCTTGCCGGTGTTGTAGTCAAGCGCGCCGGTCGGTTCGTCACACAGCAGAATCTTCGGATTCTTCGCCACCGCTCGAGCGATCGCCACACGCTGCTGCTCGCCGCCCGACAACTGCGCGGGAAAATTGTCGACGCGGTCCGCAAGCCCTACGTCGGCGAGCGCCTGTCGGGCGTCTTGTGCGTCGGGAACGATTTGTGAGGCGAGTTCTACGTTTTCGCGTGCGGTGAGGTTGGCGACGAGGTTGTAGAACTGGAATACGAAGCCGATGTCGGTGCGGCGGTATGCGGTGAGTTGTTTGGGTGTGTAGTTGGAGATGTCTTTGCCGTCGATGATTACTTGTCCCGAGGTATTGGTGTCCATGCCTCCTAGGATGTTGAGCACTGTTGATTTGCCTGCGCCGGATGCGCCGAGGATGATGGCGAGTTCGCCTTGTTCGATGGTGAAGGAGACGTTGTCGTTGGCGGTGATGGTGGTGGATCCCATGTGGTAGAGCTTGGTGCTGTTTTTCATTTCGATGTATGCCATGTTCCGCTCCGTTTTCTTGTTTGGCGTCCATGCCGTTTTTGTTTGTTGTTTTTAATATACGACTAAAGTGGTGTTTGTGGTTCCACGCCGAGGGGAAGGATTTTCCATGGATGTCTCCGATGATGCCGACCGTTTGCAGACGTTGTTGTATAGTTCCTATTCCGCCGATGTTGTCCGGCAGTTGGAGCGTCCTTTGTTGGATGACGGTGTGCCGTTGATGCGTATGGCTGCTTCTGCGGTGGCTCGTGTGACGTTGTCGTTGCTTGATGATGAGGATTTGGATGTTGAGGATGCGCGGGTCACGGTGTTGGCTGGCGCTGGGGACAATGGTGGCGATGGCTTGTATGCGGGGGCTGAGTTGGCGCGTGAGGGTGCGCAGGTTACCGCGGTTGCTGTTGGCCGTTCGTTGCATGAGGATGCGTTTAGGGCGTTTGTTCGTGCGGGTGGGCGTGTGTTGGTGTTGGATCCGGCGGCTGATATTTCTGGGTGCACGTCTGGTTTTTCCGCGGGTGAGGCTGGTGAGCGGCTGCAGGCTGCGGTCGAGTGTGCGCGGGGTTCGCATGTGGTGCTTGATGCTATGACGGGGATTGGCGTGGCCGGCGCGTTGCGTGGTGTCGCTGGCACGTTGGCTTCGTCTTTGGGTATGGATGGCGTGTTGCCGGACAAGCCTGCGTTGCCGAACAATGACCCTTCCGCTGATTTGCCGTTGGTGGTGGCCGTCGATGCGCCGTCGGGTGTGGGTGTTGATGATGGTTCGTTGCCGGGGCCGTATATTCCTGCGGATGTGACGGTGACGTTCGGTGCGATGAAGCCGTGTGCGATGGTGCCGCCGGCTTCGTATGCTTGCGGACGGATCACGTTGGTCGATTTCGGTTTCGATGTCGATGATGCTGTTCCGTTTGCCGAGATGACGGATGGCGATTTTGTGGCGGATTCGGTTCGTCTTCCGTCTCTTGCGGATGGCAAGTATTCGCGTGGAGTGGTTGGTTTGGTGACTGGTTCGGCGCGGTATCCGGGTGCTGCCGTGTTGTCGGCGAGGGCCGCGGCGTGCGCGAATGTGGGCATGGTGCGTTATCTGGGGCCACAGCGTGCGCAGGATATGATATTGTCCGTGTTGCCGGAGGCTGTGTTGGGCAAGGGCCGGGTGCAGTCGTGGGTGGTTGGATCCGGTGTGCCCGCCGAGGGTGACGTTGCTTCCGGTGATGACATGCAGCGTGCGACCATTGCCGCGCTGCTGGATCATTACGCGTTGGAGGATGGCGATGGCTCGCGGAACGAGCGGGCGGAGGGCATGCCTCCCCTTGTGGTTGATGCCGGCGCGTTGGATTTGCTGCCGTGCCATGTTGTGCCGCAGGTCGTTATCACTCCGCATGCCGGCGAATTGGCCGCATTGCTGAATCGGTTGGATGCCGATATGGCTGATGTTGTTTCCAGGCAGTGGGTGGAGGCCCGGCCATTGCGGGCGGCGTTGCGCGCGCATGAGCTTACGGGGGCCACGGTGCTGCTTAAGGGCGCGGTCACCATTGTGGTTGGAGCTGATGGAGATGGGAACACGCGGATCATCCTGTCCGGGCGCGCGCCTGCCTGGATGGCCACCGCCGGTTCGGGCGATGTGTTGGCCGGCGTGTTGGGCGCGTTGCTGGCGCAGCAGGACGACATGCTGTCCGACGATCCGGCTTTGGTTCCGGAGGTCGCCGCGGCCGCCGCGTATATGCATGGGCTTGCCGGCGCGATGGCCAGCGGGTCGGAGCAGCGCGGATGGCATCGTCCGCATCTGTATGGGCATGCGGGCAAGACTCCGGCGAGCGCGATCGGGCATCCGATTGTTGCCGGTGATGTCGTCGCGGCTGTTCCCCGGGCTTTTGGCGAGCTGCTCCGCTGACCGTTTCGTGGAGGGTCATTCCACTGATTTCAGTGCTTCGAGCATGTCCACCGTTTCGAGCTGGCGGTATACGATCCAGCCGAGCACGGCTAGTACCACGGCCACGACGATGGCCGGGGCCGCCAATGCGATCCAGCTGATGGCGGGGTCGAACATGACTTCGTCGGGTGGCACTTCGGTGATGATGTATCGGTGCAGCCATTCTCCGAAGCCGTATCCGGCGAGTATGCCCAGCAGTGACAGCAGGATCGTTTCGCGGTAGATGTACATCGTGGTCTCGCTGGTGTGGAAGCCGAGCACTTTGATCGTGGATAGCTCGCGTATGCGTTCCGACACGTTGAGGTTGGTCAGGTTGTAGAGGATCACCACGGCCAGCAGCACGGCCACGAGAATCAGCACTTCCATGATCTGGTTGAGCGATCCCACGATTGTGGACACCATGTTCTTCTGCGTCGTGTTCTGCACGACGCCGCGCACGGCGGCCAGTTTCATGAATTTGGCGCCTTGGCGTTCCGTGTTGGCGTTGCTGTGGTCTTTCAGTCTGACCATGTATGCGTTTGTGCTGTACTGGTCGCCGAACACGTGTTCGTAGCATTGCGCGTTCATGAATATGAAATGGCCGATGTACATTTCGCTGATGCCGGCGACTTTGATGGTGCGTTGCGCGCCGTTTTCGTCGTTTACCGTGAAGGTGTCGCCGACCGAGACGTTGAGCATTTCGGCGAGCCGTTCGGAGATTACCGCGCCATTGTTGACCAGTATCTGTGGTTGGTGTGTTTTGCGGTCGCGTAATGTCAGGTATTCGTTGAAGTTGTATGCGTCGTCGGTGGCCAGCAGGGTGATCGACTGCTTATCGTTCTCCTTGCCTGCGGTTTTCGACAGTTCCTCGTAGCGCACCGCTGTCGAGGATTGGACGGTTTTGCCCTTCAGCGTCGTGGCGATTTCCTCGCGTTGCGCGCTGTTGGTGTCGGATTCCTCGGCGACGATCAGGTCGTAGTGGATGAGTTCCTCGAACTGTCGGTTTCCTATCTGTCCGATCGAGGATTGGACGGCGAGGCCGGCCGTCAGCAGGGATACCGCTCCGCATACGCCGAAGATCGTCATGAACATGCGTGTTTTGTATCGGAAGATGTTACGGGCGGTCACTTTGTGTGTGAAATTCAGACGGTTCCATAGTGGTGGGAAATGTTCCAAAAGAATTTTCGAGCCTTTGGCCGGCGGCTTGGGCAGCAGTAGGCTCGCCGGTTTTTCGCGCAGTTCCTTGGACGCGGCCAGCCATGCCGGCACGACGGCGCTTATCCATGCAAGTGCGAATGCGGCCATGGTGATCCAGGGGTGGAATTTGAGCATCACATCCGCGTTGCCGTAGCCGAGCGCCTTCAACGTTCCGGAATTGGTGCGTTCCTCGTCCACCATGCGTCCCATGGTGCTGAAGGTGACGAGCGCCGCGACGAAGTAGAGGAAGATCGGGAAGATGTCCGCCAGTTTCGCCACGATGCCTTCGATGACCATGTACACGCGGTAGCCTTGCGAGGTCAGGCCTTCGCGGCGGCCGCTGACGGAATAGGCCGGGACGGTGAGATTGTCGATCTTCTCCTCGGCTAGGGTTATCTGCCGTTCGGCTTCGGATATCTTGCGTTCGGCTTCGGGCTTCTGCGCGTTGAATTCGGCGAGTTTGCTCTGGTATTCCGTTTCGGCCTTGTCGATGTCCCTCTGGCCTTGGATAAGCTGCGTGACGCCGTCTGCGACTTGCTTGCCGGCCTGCGACACCGCTTTGCCGAGCTCGTTTTGTTTTTCGGCTATCTGTTTGGATGCCTGTGCGAGATTGTCCGCATTGCTCCGATACGCCTGCGAGCCTTGGTCGAGCCGCGCTACGGCGTTCTGGTATTGTTGCAGTCCCGCATTGTAGGCGTTCAGCTGTCTGTTGTATTCGGCGCAGGCTTCGTTGTACTGGTTGATCGCCATGTCGTATTTGCCGCGTATTTGTTCGTAGAGTTTGCCGGTGATGCCGGTCTGTTCCCATTTGCCGAGCGTCGCGCCGACTTTGTCGAGCACGGTTTTGCTTGTTTCGAGTTGTTCTCGCGCCGCGTCCAGCTGCGTTTTGCCGTTCGCCAGCTGGTTCCATGAATCGGAGAGCTGGTTCTGTCCTTGAGCCAGTTGCGTCTGTGCCGCCTGCAGTTGCGTCTGTCCGGAGGCGACCGACGCGTTGGTCGAGGCCAGTTGCGCTTGCGCCGTGGCCAGCTGGGCCGCGGCCGCCGACCCTTCCTCCACTGCCTCGGCGCTGCCTTCGCTCAACTGGTCCTTGGCGTTGTCGATCTGCTGTTTGGCATCGTCCAGCTGCCGTTGCGCGTCGGCAAGCTGCTGTTTGGATGTTTTGACTTTGTCCTTGGCCTCGTCGATTTTCTTGCGCTGTTGGCTGCGTATCGTCGCTTCGCGGGCTTTTGGCTGGTTCGCGAGCAACGTCACGAGCTGATCCTTATGCTTCTGCACGGCATCGCGGTATTCGGCGCTCCAGTAGTCCAATCCCTCGGTGTCTTCGTAGGTCGCCCGGGCGATCATCTTCACGTCGGAATCGAACTCTCCCGGAACGGCCACGGCATAGCCTTTGAGCTCGCCGCCGCCGGCCGTGGATTGTCCCATGTTGAGGCAGGACAGAGTCTCGCTGGCCCGGACGAAACCGACGACGGTGAATTTGTGGTGGCGTAGCACGGTGCCGCCTGCGATGTCCGTTTTCTCGGTGACGTTCAAGGTGCTGCCGACGGCGAATCTGTCGCGTTCTTTCATGTCCAACGCGATTTCGCCGGTCCGCTTCGGCAGTCGTCCTTCCGTCAGATCATAGGTGGAGACGGCATCGGGTTTGGAATAGATGCGCATGCTCCTGTCGGTGCCGGAGATGACCACGTCCTTGAAGTACCCGTATTCGACTTCCTTGATGCCGTCGGCCTTGCCGATGATCCTCTCGTCGTCTTTGGAGATGCCGTAGTTGGAGACCACGGTGATGTCGGCGAGGTTGTTACGCCCGTAGAAGTCGGCGGCGGTCGCCTGCATGTCCGGCCCGGTGACCTTCAGTCCCACCAGCGCGAATGAGCCAAGCGCCATGAGGCATACGATGGACACGACCCGGCCTTTCGACTTGGACAGTGTTTGCCGGATGTCCTTCCACAGCATGCGTTTCACCATTCCAGCTCCTCGATGTCCATCGGATGCTCGTTGGTTTCGATTGATTTGACGCGGGCGTCGTGCATGCGGATCACCCTGTCCGCGATGGGGGCGATCGCGGAGTTGTGCGTCACGATCACCACCGTCGCCCCGCGTTTGCGGCTCATGTCCTGCAGGATGCGGAGCACCTGCTTGCCGGTATGGTAGTCGAGCGCGCCGGTCGGTTCGTCGCATAGCAGGATCTTCGGGTTCTTCGCCACGGCTCTCGCGATGGCCACGCGCTGCTGCTCGCCGCCGGAAAGCTGCGCGGGGAAATTGTCGATGCGGTCGCCAAGTCCCACATCGACCAGCGTCTGCACTGGATCGGCCGCGTTCTTGACGAGTTCGGAGGCGAGTTCCACGTTCTCCTTGGCGGTGAGGTTGGCCACCAGATTGTAGAACTGGAATACGAATCCGATGTTGTTGCGCCGGTAATCGGTCAGTTGCTTCGCGTTGAAGTCCGAGATGTCGACGCCGTCGATGATGACCTTGCCTTCGGAATTCGTGTCCATGCCGCCCAGGATGTTGAGCACCGTCGATTTGCCGGCTCCGGATGATCCCAGAATGATCGCAAGCTCGCCGCGTTCGATGCCGAAACTCACATCGTTGTTGGCGGTGATTGTGATGTCGCCCATATGGTAGCGCTTGAAGCTGTGCACCATTTCGATATATGCCATCGTCGGCCCCTTCCTAATGCTTTCCACTAGGACACCCGTCTATTCAGACAACATGTTGATTTAATTTCGGATTGATTGTATGTTCGAAATGGTCGGCATGACAATCATCACAATCGCCGAAAACGTCTAGATTAGCCTTTTTCAAAACCCAAGCGAGCCTTTCCGCCCCAATGACTTTCAGGAAACGCCGCACGCGAAGACGAAAACGTCCTTCACGAACATGGGTACGGTACACTGGCGGAAGACAGGCGCACGCTACAAGAAGGGTTTCCCGATGACCGTTGCAGTTCCGACCATCACCGACGTCGTTTTCGATTTCTGCGGAGTGTTGCTGGATTGGCGGACACGGGCATGCCTTGAAGGCAGATTCGACGACGCGACCGTCGACCGCATCTGCGCCGACGACGACCCCTGCGGCTTCTTCGGATACGAGGACCGTATGGACGCCGGGGAGGACTTCGATTCGATATGGCCCGATGTGGTGGCCGAGCAGGGAGAACGCGTCGCCGGGATCTTCCGTTATTACATCGCGCATTACGACGACGCGCTGCCACGCATGCTGCCCGGCATGGAGCGGCTGCTGCGCGATCTGAAGGCGGCCGGCTATGGCGTGTGGGGATTGACGAATTGGTCCCATGAGACGTTCCATTTCGCATTCGAGAAGTTCCCGCAGCTTGCCGAACTGCTGCAGGGCACCGTCGTCTCCGGCGTGGAGAAGATGCACAAGCCGAACGCCGACATCTACGAACTGGCGATGAGCCGTTTCGGCCTAAGCCCCGAGAGCAGCGTGTTCCTCGACGACACCGCGAAGAACGTCGCCGGGGCGCGGTCGGCCGGCATGCACGCCTTCCGTTTCGTCGACGCCGACCAGGCGCGCAGGGACCTGGAATCCTTGGGCGTGCGCGTGTGAGCGCGGCGGACGTGCGCCTGCGTCCCGCGGAACGGGCCTCGGCCATGCGCCCATATCATCGTCCGCTGTAGGCCGCGCATCCACCGACCGCGTGTCCACTATGCAAAACGAAGCGCTATAAATCGTCGTTTCGTAAAGCGACGCTGGTATAAATGGGCGTTATGACCCTCCTTCAGCTGAAATACATCGTCAAAATAGTGGAATGCGGCTCCATGAACGAGGCCTCGCACGAGCTGTACGTATCCCAGCCCGCGTTGAGCTCCTCGGTGAAGGAGCTTGAGAACGAGCTCGGCATCGAGATCTTCACCCGTTCCTCCCAAGGCATCGCGTTGACCGTGGACGGCGCGGAATTCCTCACCTACGCGCGTCAGGTCCTCGATCAGGCGTCGCTGCTGGAGGAACGGTACAAGAACGCGAAACCCCGCAAACAGCTGTGCTCCGTGTCCACGCAGCATTACATGTTCGCCGTGGAGGCGTTCGTGGAGATGATCGACTCCACCAAGTCCGACGAATACGAGTTCACCATCCGCGAGACCCGCACGAAGGACATCATCAACCAGGTGGCGAACATGCTTTCGGAGATCGGCATCATCTACCTGTCCGACTTCAACAAGGACGTGATCGGCAAGCTGCTGCGCGAGAAGCATCTCGAGTTCCATCCGCTGTTCCGCGCGCCGTTGCACGTGTTCATCTCGCGCGACAATCCGCTGGCCGGCAAGAAGAAGGTCACCATGGACGATCTGAAGCCGTTCCCGTTCATCCAATACGAGCAGGGCGAGGAAGGCAGCTTCTTCTTCGCGGAGGAGGCCGTCTGGCCGGAGTACTCCCCCAAGCAGATCAACGTGACCGACCGCGCCACGATTCTGAACTTCATCATCGGCCTGAACGGCTACACGGTGTGCACCGGCATCGACAACGGCGATCTCAACAACGAGAAGATCGTCACCGTGCCGCTCGACACCGATGAGACGAT
>ENA-OPDD01001529-OPDD01001529.1-human-gut-metagenome-genome-assembly--contig:-NODE-1529-length-15397-cov-4.220506_pt1 | contig 15397 bp, 10 predicted proteins | sample MGYA00241574_ERZ501499 | MGnify/ENA primary metagenome ERZ501499 (study PRJEB25962, sample SAMEA2042576) | human gut metagenome | biome: human gut; feature: human-associated habitat; material: faeces...
GGTCTCAAGCTGCGTTTCGCCGGGGCCCTTCGAGCCGATGGGGCCCTTGCCCGACGTGCCCGCCTGGCGCTCCAGGTGCGTCCACATACCGATCAGGCGCGGCAGCAGGTATTGATACTGCGCAAGCTCGACCTGAAGCCGGCCCTCTTTTGTCTTCGCCCGCTGGGCGAAGATATCGAGAATGAGGCCGCTGCGGTCGAGCACCTGCACGCCGAATTCTTCGCTCAGAACGCGCATCTGCGAGGGCGAGAGATCATTGTCGAAGATGACCATTGTCGCCTCCTGCGACTTTACCAGCTCGCGGATCTCGTCCACCTTGCCCTCGCCGATGAATGTGTGCGGGTTCGGCGACGGCAGCGTTTGTAAAACCACGCCGACGCTGACGCCGCCCGCCGTTTCGACGAGCGCACCGAGCTCTTCAAGGCTCTCCTCGTCGGCATTCTCTTTTCGATCGAGCCGCGGCGACGAAAGGCCGACTAAAATCGCCCTGTCGCGCGGCGCGTTGTTCTCTTTCAATTCTTCCATAGATTCTCCTTATCGCGCCGAAATCGGCGCTGTACAAATCATTTTTATTATAGTGTATTTTCCGCCAAAAGAAAAGGCAAAAACGCTTTTCATTGACATTTCCGCCCCATTCATGTGAAAATAGGGTGGACGCAACCTCAGGTTGACAAAAAGAAACGCCCGGTTGGTGGTGTTTTCTCCCGTTTTCCTGCTATGCTTTTCCTGCAAAGGCGCAGTGCACGGCGTCGAACGCAGCAACATTTCCCCAAGGAGGAACCTTTCATGGAACTATATGAAAAGCTCTACGAACTGCGCCGCGCGAGCGGCATGTCGCAGGAGGAGCTGGCGGAGAAGCTCGGTGTCTCGCGCCAAGCCGTCTCCAAATGGGAGAGCGGCGCCACGCAGCCGGAGCTTAGCAAGCTCATCGAACTCTCTAAGCTCTACTCCGTTTCCGTCGACGAGCTGCTCAGTCTGGAGCATGCCAAACCCGAGCAGGATGCCGCCGAATCGCCGGTTCAAAGCAACGCCGAAAAAGCTCCCGCGGAAAAGCTGAGCTTCCGCGATTTCTGCATACAGCACAAGAAGATCATCGGCGGTGCGGCCGTGGCGCTCGCCGCGCTCATCGCCGTCGGCGTGCATTACAACAACCGCATCAACACGCTCAGCACGCAAGTAAATGACCTTCGCAGCCAGCTCTACAACGTGCAGAACAACCTCTCGAACCAGATCGCGGGCATCAGCAATAATGTCTCGGACATCTTGGAGCGCGAGTCGAGCCTGATCTCGCAGTACAGCTATGAGGTCAAGCACGTCGACCTCAAAAAGCAGGAGTGCACGCTTGCCTTTTCTCTTCTGCCGAAGACGATCAGCGACGAAACGATCGTCAACATCTCTGTGATCGACCGCAGCAGCTCCTCTCCACTGAGCAGCGTCGGTCCGTCTGTCTACAATGTTCCGCTCACGCAGGATGGCTTCGGGTATCTGCGCGGTGACATAGCGCTCGCATTGAGCGACGAGCTCGGCGTCAATGTCAACTTCATGACGAACGGCGAAACGCAGTCGCAGGAGCTCGATACGATCAGCAATCTCAAATCCCAGTATCAGCCGCAGCTCAAAAGTTTTCTCGCCCCCATCTCCTACGAGCGTCAGGTCGGCAGCAAATGGCAGTACCAGTTCACGCCGGGCAATGCCGGCATCCCGCTCGGCACCATCTCGCTCGGCGCGCTGTCCAGCTCGCCCATCAGCAGCGTCCGCCTTGAATACAAACGTGCGAATCAACTGCTCAAGCGCGTACCGCTCGAAGCGTCCTACAGCGACGGCAGCGCCGTCACCTATGTCGGCGATGACAGCGCCGAAGCTGTGGGCGCATCCGTCATAGAAGGCGTGACGTACTATGACCTCGCCTATGCCTCCAGCAGCGAATCGGAGGCTTTCACGCTCCCGCTCGGGGCAACGCCGCTCGTCTGCGAGCTTGTCGTCAACCTTGCGGACGACACAGTACTGCGCGTCCGCCTCTTCCAGGTGCGCGCCATTGCAGGCGGCGACAGCTACGAGGAGATAAACTACCTCGACCAAAGTCTCAGTGAGCCGCTCCCCTTCATCGTCGAATATCCCGACGGGCAAAACTGAGCGTTCCAAAAAAGCAGAAAAAAGCAGCTCTGCCGTAGCAGAGCTGCTTTTGTGATTGAATTAGTTCAGGCCGAACTTCTTGTTGAACTTGGCAACGCGGCCGCCGGTATCGACCAGCTTCTGCTTACCAGTGAAGAAGGGGTGACACTTAGAGCACACTTCCACCTTGATATTCTGCTTGGTGGAACCTGTCTCAATCACATTACCGCAGGCGCAAGTAATAGTAGTCTGCTGATAATTGGGATGGATTCCTTCCTTCATTGCTCGTGTTCACCTCTTTCCGATCCAAATGTACCTTGATAACAAAGCCATTTGGTATGTTACCACGCTTTCTGTCAAATTGCAAGAGAAATTTTCAAATCTTTTCTCATTTATGCTTCGTGACCGTTTTTCCCAATTTCCTCCTTGTTTTTTCAAGATCTGTCCGGCAATTTCTCTTTACTTCTGTCCCTTCCGGTCATATAATGGCGCTTGGCGCGCTGCGCCACAGACGATCCATCAAGTAAAGGACTTATTTGATTATGCCAAAAAGACATTTCCTGCGGGGATTGCGCGACGGCTTCCCCATCGGGCTCGGTTATTTTGCTGTGAGCTTCGGCCTCGGCATCTCCTGCCGCGCGGCAAATCTGACCGCGTTTCAGGGATTTCTGCTCAGCTTTCTCAACAATGCCTCCGCCGGCGAGTACGGCGGCATCACCATCATTGCGAGCGACTCCGGCTTTCTCATCATGGCAGCGATGATGCTCGTCGTCAACGCGCGCTACATGCTGATGAGCTGTGCGCTCAGCCAGCATCTCTCTCCCGACACGCCGCTCATCTTCCGTCTCATCATCGGCTACGACCTGACCGACGAGCTCTTCGGCATCGCCATCTCGCAGCCGGGGTACCTGAATGTCTGGTACTATATCGGCGCGATGTGCGCGGCCATGCCCTGCTGGAGCGCTGGCACCGTCATCGGCGTGCTGCTCGGAAATCTCATGCCGGTATGGGCGGTCAGCGGATTTTCTGTCATGCTCTTCGGCATGTTCATCGCCATCATCGTCCCCATGGGCAAGCGCGACCGCGTTGTGCTCGGCTGCATCATCGTGAGCTTTCTTCTTGGCTGGCTCGCAAGCGTCCTGCCCGTTCTGCGCGAGCTTTCCGAGGGTACGCGCATTCTGATTTTGACTATCGTGATCTCGGTGGCGGCCGCTGTGCTCTTCCCACAGAAAGAAGAAACCATCGAAGGCGAAGCCGTAGAAGAGGAGGTGCGCGGCGTATGAAGACCTATCTCTATATTCTGGTCATGGCGGCCACAACTTACCTCATTCGCGTCCTGCCGCTCACACTGATCCGCAAACCCATCCGCAGCGTGTTTCTACGCTCGTTCCTCTTCTATGTTCCCTACGTCACGCTCGCGGTGATGACGTTCCCCGCCATCATGAACGCCACGCAGTCGCCCATCGCGGGCGCGGCGGCCATGGTCATCGGCATCGTCGCCGCCTGGTGCGGACTGGGACTTCTCCCCGTCTCGCTCGTCTGCTGCGCGACAGTGCTGATCTTAGAGCATTTTATCGTGTGAGCAAATCTTGTAAAACACCCTCCGCGGATTTCCCGCGGAGGGTGTTTTTATGTATTCACAGCATCTTTTCTTCGCCAACCGAGAAGAAATACAGCACCTTTTCCCTGACCTTTTTGCCCATCACGCGCATAAGGGCCATGGAGTATGCCTCGAGCTGAGGGCGGTAGTGCTCAGCTCGTTCTTCGATCTGTGTTCTTCCGATGCGGTCAGTCTTGAAGTCCACGACCACAAGCTCGCCGTCCTCTTCAAAAAAGCAGTCTACCACGCCCTGCAGCAGCACCGCGTCGTCGGCGTCCAGCGTGGCAAAGTCCCGCACCGGCCGCAGCAGCGAGAAGCGGTACTCGCGCCGCACCGTCTGCGCATTCTTGCGAATGCGCGCGGCAAGATCACTTCGCAAAAATCGGACGATTGCGCGCACATCGACGGCGCTTGCCTGCTCGTCGGTCAGCTTGCGCTGCGCTCTGAGCTTTTCGACCTGCTCACGCACGCTCTGCTCGCTTGCTTCGCAGAAAAAGTCAAGGTCCTGCATCACAAGGTGCAGCGCCGTGCCTCGCTCCGCACCCGTGAGCGTCGTTTCGCCCGCAAGGAATTTTGGTTTATATAGGCTGCGCAGCCGCGGTGGGAGCGTTGTATTTTCGGATATCTCCTCGTCCAGCGCGCGGCCCTTGAGCTGCGTGGCCGTCAGCTTGGCGGGAAAGGCCGTCTGCCCCGCGTAGGGGTAGCGGTACGACAGCGCAGCAAAATCCACCGGCAGCTCATCCTTCGGCGGCGCGGCATCCACTGGCGCGTCATCGGGCCGCTGCTGCGGCGTCACAAAGCTCAAACCGTCGTGCACGCACACCGTCCACGGCGTCTCATCGACAAAGAAGCGTCCCTCGCCGCTCTGTCCCGCAAGCTCGCGCAGGGACGCCGCTTCGCTGCGCTGCAAAAGCGGCAGCATGATCCAGTCGCCCATGCACTTGCCGCTGTCCACAGCCTCGGGCAGCACAGGACAATCGCTCAGCGCCAGAAGGTCGGCGACGCGGCTTTTCGCGTTTGCCTGCGTGTGCACCATGACGAGCTTTTCCTTCGCGCGCGTCATCGCAACGTACAGCACACGCAGCTCCTCGGCCTTCGCCTCGCGCCGCAGCGTTCGCTCGAGCGCCTGCCGTGCGACCGTCGGGTACTGGATGTGCCTTTGCGTGTCCACGCACACCGGCCCCAGCCCGAGCTGCGGATGCACGAGCACCGAACTCAAAAAGTCCATATTGCTGAAGCGACGCGCGAGGTCCGAGAGGATCACGACCGGAAATTCAAGGCCCTTCGACTTGTGGATCGACATGATGCGAACGCCTGATGATGCGTGCGCGGTCTGCATCGAACCCGCCTCGCCTTCGACAAGCTGCTCGCGCAGCGTGCGCACAAAATCGAAAAGTCCCTGCCGCCCCGAGCGCGCGTAATCCTCGCTGAGCTCCAAAAACGCAAGCAGATTTTCCTTGCGCTCCGCCCCACGGCGCATCGCGCCGAAGATGCCGAGCACATTGCACCGGCGGTAAATTTCACTCAGCAGCTCGCGCACGCTCAGGTGCGCCGCGCTGTTGCGCAAAGCGTCCAACGTACTGAGGAATTCTACGCTGTGGATGTCCTCACTCAAAAGCAGCGCATCGTAGAAGTCACCCGTGCGCTGCCGCGCGCGGATCGCCGCGAGCTCATCGGGTGTAAAGCCGAAGAGCGGAGAGCGCAGCACGGCAATGAGCGGCACGTCCTGCCGCGGATTGTCGATGACCTGCAAGAGCGCGAACAGCACTGCGATCTCCATCGAGGCAAAAAAGTCCTCGCCCGCGTCAGCGGCGCAGTGGAGGCCGCGCGCCTCCAGCGCGCGGCGATAGTCCAAAAGGCGCGTGCTCGGCGAGCGCATCAATATGACGATGTCCTCCTCGCACACGGGCCGCAGCTCTTTTGTTTTGTCATCCTGTATAGGAAATTCGCTTGTCAGCATATTGCTGATATAGTCCGCGACGAACGCGGCCTCAGCCTCGCTCGCGCGCACGCGCTGCTCGCCCGTCTGCGTCGGCAGATCGAGCAGATGGAACTCCGCGCCGCACGCGCTCGATTTGACATAATTCGCGCCGAGGCGCAGCATTTCATCCGCGCCGTAGTCGAGCTCACCCATTTCCTCGGAAAGAATATTGCAGAAGATAAAATTCGTCGCGTCCAGCACTTCTTTGCGCGAACGGAAGTTGCGCGAGAGCAGCAGCTTCGCGCTGTCGTGCTCCTCTGCGTCCTCAAGCGGCGGCCAGGTGTTATAATGCTGCAAAAAAATACGCGGGTCGGCTAGGCGGAAGCGATAGATGCTCTGCTTGACATCGCCAACAGTGAAAAGGTTTTCTCCTTTACAAGAAATTGCGTCAAAAATGCGGTTCTGCACCTCGTTGGTGTCCTGATACTCGTCCACCATGATCTCGCGGTAGCGCGCGCTGACGATGCGCGCAAGCTCTGTCGGCGCGCCGTCCTCTCCGATGAGAAGGCGGATGGCCTCGTGCTCCTGATCGGAGAAGTCAGCAGAATTCCGCCGGCGCTTTTCCTCGTTGTACCGGCGGGAAAAGTCCGCCGTCAGGTCGATGAGCGCGAGCATTGCGGGCGCCATCGTGCGCAGGTCCTCCACCGCCTCGTCGGACGAGGCGGAAAAAATCTCGGCAAAGCCCTTGACGGTCTCCTTGCAGTTGTCCCACAGGCTTTTCATGCGCGCTTTCATCTCGCCGCCGTCGCTGTCCTTCACCGCGGCGAGGCGCGGAAACGCGATGGTCACGCCGCGCGCGGTGTCCCAGCCCTCCACCGTCTTCCCCTCCAGCGCTTCGAGCTGGTAGGAGGCGTCGAGGAACGCGGGCGCATACTTCTGGTTCAGCGCGTCATTCGCGCACATCTCCTGTGCCGCGCGCTGCAAAAGGTTTTTGCAGTGGCGCGCCTTGCGCCGCACCTCATTGAGCAGAATTTTTCCATAGGGCGTGTCCTCGATCTTATCCGGCACGGCGCGCCAAAACGCGCGCTGCGCCTCGAGCCATTTGTCCTCATACGGCTGCGCCTGCAATTTTGCGTGCAGCTCGAGCACTAAGTCCTCAAGCGCGCTGTCGTCGCGCCCCGCGCCGAGCGTGTCGGCGAGCAGTGTGCCTCCGGGCGTCAGACAGTCGTAAAAATCGTCCAGCGTGCGCGTGAGCACGCGCTCGCGCAGCACCTGCGCCTCGTTCTCGTCCAGCACGCGGAAATCGGGCCGCAGCGCGTGGCCGCGCGCGTCCTCGCCGAGCAGATGGCAGTTTTCGCGCAGAAGCGCGGTGCAGAACGCGTCCACCGTCTTGATGTCCGCACGGTAGACGCGCAGCATTTGCTGCCGCAGGTGGTAGTTGCCGGGGTCGCGCTCCATGCGCTCGGTGAGCGCCTTCGCGATCTTGCCGCGCAGCTCGCTCGCCGCGGCGCGCGTGTAGGTAATGATGAGGAAATCGTCGAGATTCGCGCCCTCGCGCTCTACGTAGGAAAAGAGCCGCTCGACGAGCACCTTTGTCTTGCCCGAGCCCGCCGCCGCGGAGACGAGCAGACTGCGCTCGCGGCTGTCCACCGCCGCTTGCTGTTCGTTTGTCAGCTTTTCAGCCATTTTTGTGCGCCCCCTCTCCGTTCACCTCGTCGATGTACTGCCAGAATTCGTCGTTTTTCGTCGCCTTGATGTATTCCATACGGTCACTGCCGCAGCCGTTTTCAAAGTGGCACGCGCTCGCGAACTCGCAGTATGTGCAGGCCGATTGCTGCGGCGTGCGCGCGTAGGGGTCGGCGTCGATGTTGCCCGCGAAGACCTCCTGCGTGATTTCATGTAAAATATGGTCGACGTATTTCGAGAGCTTTCCGAGCTGCTCGGCAGAAGCAAGGCTTCCCGTCACCGCGCCGTCCCTTTTCACCGCGATGGGCAGGTAACACGGCGATTCGAGCGCGCTGTGCTCCATCGCCTGCAGAACCGCCGGGTCCTCGAGCACCATTCCGCTGCGGCGCAGCTCCTTTTTGAGTGCTTTTTCGATCTTTTCGGGCTCCGTGTCGCGCGCGCAGCGCAGCATCGGCTCGCGCGCGGGCGTATAGAGAACGCCCGCGGGAACGATCTCGTGTCCGCCGAAAAGCATCTGTCCCTCTTCTTTAAGCGTAAAGAGGTAGAGCAGCATTTGGAGCCCCAGCCCGTAGCGCAGCTCGGCGAGGTCGAAGCTCTTCTTGCCCGTCTTGTAGTCCACGACGCGCAAATATAGCTTGCCGTCGTGCAGCCAGCCGTCCACACGGTCGACCTTGCCGACAACGCGCGCCGTGCCGTTTTCCTCGCGGATCGTGATGGCGGGCAGCTGCCCGTCCGCACCAAATTCCAGCTCAAATGCCAGCGGCTCAAAGTCGGAGCTTTGCAGCTCCTCGCTCACCTCGTCCATGATGCGCTCGACCGTCGCACACAGGCGGTTGAACAGATAACGGAAGCGCGCGCTTTTTTCGCTCAAGTCCGGCAGCACGCGGTCGATGTATTCCTCGATCGACGCGCGCACGAGCGCGTGCAGCTTGTCCTTCGATAGCGTATGCAGTCCGCCGCACTCCTTCGCCTGCCGCAGCGTATGCTCCATCACATCGTGCACGAACGTGCCGATCTGCGGCGCATCAAAGCCCGCGCCCGTGCGCTCTCTGGCTTTCAGGCCGTAGCGCATGAAATAGGCAAAGTGACATGAGCGCGCCATGTCCATGCGCGAGGCGGACAGTGTCACCGCACCGCCGTAGAGCGCGCGCACCGCGTCACGCGACAGATGCCCGCGCGTATAGCGCGAAGCGTCCTTCATCGCGGCAAGCGCACGCTCCGCGTCGCCCTGTCCTTCAAAATACTGCCACAGCGCGCCGCCGATATGCTCGCCCGCATACTCGAGCGCCGTCGACTTTGCTGACAGGCGATATTCCTTGTCAGCGCTTTCTGTTTCGACGCTGATCGACGGTAGCAGACGCGCGATGCGCCCGATGACGAACGATGGCCGCTTCTCCGCGCCCTTTCCGTCCGAAACGGGATAGGACACCGTCAGCTTTTCCGTCGGCTGGGCCAGCGCGGCGTAAAGATTCTGAATTTCCAGATGAAACTGCTCCATCCCGTGCGGCGCGAGGAAGATTTGCTGCCTCTCGAGCGCCTCGCGGTCCTCGTCGCGCAGCACGCCGCCGCGGTTCTCCGCCGCAGGCAGCACGCCGTCGTTCGCGCCGAGCAGGAACAGCGCGCGCACCGTGTGGCGGTCGTTTCGCGTCATTTCGCACAGGTTCACCGCGTCGAGCGTCACGGGGATCGTGCCCACGCTGTACTGCGTCAGCACAAGGCGCATCAGACTCGCAAACTCCTCGGCGTCGAGGATCGCGTCGCCCAGGATTTCCACAAACTGGTCGAGCACACCGCAAAGAATGCTCCACAGCTGCGCCGTTTCCTCGGCGCGCTGGGCCTCGCCCGCGGCGAAAAGCTGCTCGGTCTGCGTCTGCAAGACCTCCGGCAGTTTGATCTCCTCCAAATAGCCGTACAGCGCGCGCACCTTCTGCTCGGCCTCGCCGCTGCCGCCCACGCCTTTTTTTAGGCGCGCAAAGGGCCCCTGCACGCGCTCGCGCAGTGCGTTGACCGTCTTGAGCCGCGCCCTTGCCTCGTCCGTCCAGTCTTCGCCGTAGCCGTCGGGATGCGCCGACCAGGGCGTCTCGCGCGTCCACATCGCGCCGCGGATCTCCCACTTGAGCGCATAATTTTCCAGAATGTCGCATTCCGCCATGCTGAGGCCGGCGAGTCCGGTCTTGAGACAGCGGAACACATCCTCATACTCAAAGCCTCCGCTCGCGGCGTCGAGCGCGCCGAGCAGCAGCGTCAGCACGGGACTTTTCAAAATATCGCTGCGGTGGGCATAATAGAGCGGAATACCGTAGCGGGCAAACACGTTTTCGATTGCGCCCGCGTAGGAGTCGAGATCGCGCGCCGTGACGGTGATCTCGCGGTAGCGGTAGCCCTGCTTGCGCACAAGCTGTAAAACCTGCGACGCGACCCACTCGCATTCACTGTACGCGCTGCCCGCCTCATAGAGCGCGACGGCGTCAGTCGGCTGGGTAAATTCGTCCGCCGCACCGAAAAAGCAGCGCTCGATATGGTCGAGCGCGCCGCGCACCTCGCCCTGCGGAAGAATTTCCTCCTCGCATGCGACGCCGGCATCGCGCGCGAGCGCGTCCAGCCGCTCGCGCACGCGCAGGCTCTCGGAAAAGAGCTCGCGATCCTGCGTGTCGCCAAGGAGCGTGACGGTCACGCTCTTCGCGCGCCGCAGCAGGATGCGCAGAATGCGCAGCTCACGCCCCGTAAAATACGAAAAACCGTCGAGGAAAATGTCTTTATTTTCAATATATCCCGACGCTTTGAGGTTTTCCTCCAGCTTTTCAAGCACATCGCGCGCGTCGTGCCCCGGTGCGTGGAGCTTGCTGAGGTAAATGCCGTAGATAAGAGAAAGGTCGCGCAGCTTGTCGCCGCTCTCGCCCTCGATCTGCGCTACGCTCTCGGATATCCGCTCGGGCGATACGGCGTAGGCCTGCAATTCCTCCATCACGGCGAGCAGGCTCTCCAAAAATGCCGCGCGCTGCGACGGGCGCTTGTAGACCTTGAGCACCGGCGCAAGCTCCGTGAGCGTACGCTGGAGCGTCAGGAGCTTTCCGCCCGAATCGAGCGTCACGTCCGCGCTGCCACCGCAGATGCCCAGCACGCGCGAGGCGAGCAGCTTGAACGTCAAGGCCTCGGCATGGCGCGACGCGGTGTCGCCGCAAACACGGCACAGGTCCATCTCCGCCACATGCGAGGCGTGCTCCGGCACGAGCAGGATTTGCTGCGACGAGTCCCCCAGTGCGGCGATCCTTTGCAGCACGCGCTCGGATTTGCCCGTGCGCGCGCGTCCCATCAGTATGTGCAGCAAGCGTCCTTCCCCCTTTTTCTCTCTTAAAGTTATCAATATTTTATCCTAATTTTATCATAGTTTTCTTTTTCGGGCAACGCAGAAAACGCCGTACGCATATTTTCGCCCATCACGGGAAGACTACCGAAGACCAAACCATCTTTTTAAGGAGGGAACTTCATGGTCATCGACAAGATCGCGCTGACACTTGCTATCATCGGCGCGCTCAACTGGGGCAGCGTGGGCCTTTTCGGCTTTGACTGCGTTGCCTTTCTCTTCGGCGGACAGATCGGCATGCTCAGCCGCGTGATCTACACGCTCGTCGGCCTTGCCGGCATCTGGTGCATCACGATGCTGTTCCGCGAGAAAGAGCCGATGGAAAGCGGCGGCCAGGCGTAAAAAATAAAAGGAGAGGGGCTTGCCCTCTCCTTTTATTTTTGCGTTAAAAATTTTCTTTACCGCTCCCCAGTCGCTTCCGCACCTTCCAGCTCGCGCATTGAGCGGCGGAACTGGCGATAGAATGTGAAGCTCGTCAGCGCCACCGCGCCGAAGTCCGCCACGGGCTCGGCCAGGAACACCGCGAACGCCTTGTCCGCGAAAAAGTGCGGCAGAATATAGATGAGCGGGATGAGCAGGATGATCTTGCGCCACACGGCGAGGAAGAGCGATGTCTTCGCGTTGCCGAGCGCCACAAACGTCTGCTGGCAGGCGATCTGGATGCCGAAAATACCGCTGCACCCCATGTAGATGCGCACGGCCCACGCCGCGTATTCGACCAGCGCGGGGTCATTATTGAAAATCAGGATGAACGCGCGCGGGAAGAGCTCGACCAGAAGCCAGATGGCCATTGAATAAGTAAAGCACGCGCGCAGCAGGCAGAAATAGGCATCGCGCACGCGCTGGGCGTTCTTTGCGCCGAAGTTGTAGCTCACGATGGGCTGTGCGCCCTGTGTCAAGCCCTGAAGCGGCATGTTCGAAAACTGCATGATGCTCGTCAGCACTGTCATCGTGCCGACGGCCATATCGCCGCCGTAGCGCAGGAGAGATGAGTTGAAGCAGATGGCGATGAGACTCTCCGTCGACTGCATCACAAACGGGGAAAGTCCCAGCGCGATGCACGGCAGCACGATCTTCGCGTCCACGTGCAGGTTCTCGCGCTTTAAGTGCCAGCGCGTCTTCTTTCCCGTGAGGAACGTCATCACCCACACAGCCGACACTGCCTGCGAGATCACCGTCGCCAGCGCCGCGCCGCGCACGCCGAGACCGAGCACGAAGATGAACAGCGGGTCGAGAGCCGTATTTAAGAGCGCGCCGATGAGCACCGTCTTCATGCTCACGGTGGCGAAGCCCTGTGCCGTGATGTAGGCGTTCATGCCAAGTGTCAGCTGCACGAAGATCGTGCCGAGGGCGTAGATGCGCATATAGTCAAGCGCGTAACCGACGGTGTTCTCGCTCGCGCCGAACATCAGTAAAAGCGGCTCGGCAAAGGACTCGAACAGCACCGTCAGCACCAGCGCCGTGATCACAAGCATCGTCAGACAGTTTCCCATGATGCGCTCGGATTTTTCGCTCTCGCCTGCGCCCTCGGCGATCGAGGCGCGCGGCGCGCCGCCGATGGCCATGAGCGACGCGAACGCCGAGATGACCATGATGATCGGCAGGCATACGCCAACGCCTGTGAGCGCGAGTTTTCCGACGGTCTCGGCGGGCTGCATGTGGCCGATGAACACGCGGTCAACCAGATTGTAGAGCATGTTGACGATCTGCGAGGTGATCGTCGGCACGGAGAGCGAAAAGAGCAGCTTTTTGACGTCCCCGTGTCCCAGATCTGCGCGCTTATCCAAAATCATCACCTGAATCTTTCGTATTTTTCCGCATAAGTTGTTAGAATATCATGCTGCGGGGCGTTCGTCAAGCAAGCGGGCCGCGAAGCGCTCTATCATGGCATTTCCATAAAGCGCTTTTGGACATTTTTTCACTTTCTCCATTGCTTTTTCCGCGTGGGCTATTGTATAATTTGTTTTACAATCGCACCAGCGGAGCGCCCCGCGTTCCGCTTATCAAACAAATAACGGAGGAATCACCATGAACGAAAAGTTTTCCAAACTTGGCTTTTATCCTTCCGACATTCTGCTGCCCAAGAAGGATGTCGATATGAGCAAGTGGGCGGTCGTCGCATGCGACCAGTTCACCTCTGAGCCCGAGTACTGGGAGCGCGTGGAGAAGACCGTCGGCGACGCGCCTTCCACCCTGCGCCTCATCCTGCCCGAGGCCAACCTGAAGGCCCCCAACGTCGACGAGTTCATCGCCGACATCAACGCCTCGATGAGCAAGTACCTCGAAGAGGGCATCTTCGAGACGCTCAAGGACTCCCTCATCTACATCGAGCGCGGCCAGAGCGACGGTAAGATCCGTCACGGCCTCATTGGTATGGTCGACCTCGACCAGTACGACTTCACCCCCGGCTCCGGCGCGCTGATCCGCGCGACTGAGGGCACCGTGCTCGACCGTATCCCCCCGCGCGCCCGCGTGCGCCGCAACGCTCCCATCGAGCTGCCCCACGTCATGCTGCTCATTGACGACCCCGAGAAGACCGTCATCGAGCCCCTGACCGCCGCGGCCGACAAGATGGAGAGCGTCTATGACTTCGACCTGATGGAAAACGGCGGCCATATCAAGGGCTACAAGCTCTCCGCCGAGCAGATCGACGCGGTCGCCGACGCGCTGACCGGTCTCACCTCCGACGAGGCGATGAAGAGCAAGTACGGCGTCTCCGGCGTCGCGCCCCTGCTGTTCGCCGTCGGCGACGGCAACCACTCCCTCGCCACCGCCAAGGCCTGCTATGAAGAGCAGAAGAAGGGCAAAACTCCCGAGGAATACCTCGCGCTGCCCTCCCGCTACGCGCTTGTTGAGGTCGTGAACAACCACGACGACGCGCTCCAGTTCGAGCCCATCCACCGCGTGCTCTTCGGCGTCGACCATGAGAAGTTCATGGAAGAGTTCAAGAAGTTCTACCCCAACGCCCACGAGGGCAAGGGCGAGGGCCACGTCATCGAGGTCTGCTGGAACGGCCACGACGATTTCGTCACCGTCCCCGACCCGAAGGTCCAGCTGGCCGTCGGCACGCTGCAGGCCTTCATCGACGAGTACCTCAAGCAGTTCGGCGGTGAAGTCGACTACATCCACGGCGATGAGGTCACCCGCGAGCTCGGCTCCAAGGAGGGCAACATGGGCTTCCTGCTTCCCGCGATGGGCAAGGAGCAGCTCTTCAAGACCGTCATGGCCGACGGCGTTCTGCCGCGCAAGACCTTCTCCATGGGTCACGCGCAGGATAAGCGCTACTACGTCGAGGCACGCAAGATCCGCTAAAATATCAAAGCTACTGCAAAAAAGCGCCGCAAGGCGCTTTTTTGCTCAGGAGGATACCAAAATGGATTACAAAGCAGCCAGAATCTGGCAGAACGTACTGCTCTTCGGCGGTGCGGCGGTCTCTGCCATCGGCGTGTGGGCGTTTGACAGTATGCCCATCATGCTCGTCGGCCTCGGCATGATGATCTTTTCCATCATCGCCTGGTGGCGCTACTACCGCTGCCCCAAGTGCGGCGAACATCTGGGCCGCGGCTCGCCGTCGCGCTGCCCCAAGTGCGGCGCATGGCTCGCCAGCACGCCGGAACCCGAGCAGAAGAAGAAAATTCAGCACAAGAAAAAGAAGCACTGAGCGCACAAGGAGGCCGCGATGAACGACAAAAAGCCCCTGATGGACTATCGCAGGGTCCAAAAGCTCCAAACACCGCTGCTTCTTACCGGCGCGCTGCTCAGCGGCGTCGGCACAAGCGTCAGCGTACCGCTTGTTATTCTCGGTATCGCGATCATGCTCTTTGCCATCGTGATTGGGGTTCTTTACTACCGCTGTCCGCACTGCGGCAGACCGCTCGGACGCATAGGTGAAGGCGGTGCCTACTGCCCCCACTGCGGCAAGGCGCTGAATGCGCCGGTCGAGGAGCCCGTGCGCAGCATAACTGTCCCCGCCTATGCTAAGCTCAACCTGACGCTTGACATTCTTGGCAAGCGCGATGACGGCTACCACGAGATGCAGATGGTCATGCAGACCGTTTCGCTCCACGACGATGTGACCGTCACGCTCACAGACGGCAAAGGCATCACCTGCCGCGTCGACGGCGCGGCGCTTCCCTGCGATGAGCGCAACCTCGCTGTCAAGGCGGCGAGAGCCTTCTGCGAGGCGATGGACTACGGCGGCGGCATCGACATCGCGCTTATAAAGCGCATTCCGTCCGAGGCCGGCATGGCCGGCGGCAGCGCAGATGCCGCGGCGGTGCTGCGCGCGCTGCGCGAGCTCGTCTCCCCCACCCTCACGGACGAGCGGCTCGAGCAGATCAGCACAAGCGTCGGCAGTGATGTTCCCTTCTGCATCCGCGGCGGCACGCAGCTGGCCGAGGGCCGCGGCGAAAAGCTGACCGTCCTCAAGCCCGCACCGCGCTTCTTCGTCGCCGTCTGCAAGCCGGACTTCCCGATCTCCACACCCGCGCTCTTCGCGCGCGTAGACGGTGTAACGATCACCGACCGTCCTGATACGGACGCGATGCTCGCCGCCATCGAGCACGGCGACGCGGACACGCTGTGTGCAAACGTGCGCAACGTCTTTGAGCAGGCGCTCGACGGCGAGCAGCGTGAGCGCATTGAGACCATCAAGTGCGATCTTCTCGCCTACGGCGCGAAGACGTCGGCGATGACCGGCTCGGGCAGCGTCGTG
>ENA-OPDD01001544-OPDD01001544.1-human-gut-metagenome-genome-assembly--contig:-NODE-1544-length-15331-cov-6.417321_pt1 | contig 15331 bp, 7 predicted proteins | sample MGYA00241574_ERZ501499 | MGnify/ENA primary metagenome ERZ501499 (study PRJEB25962, sample SAMEA2042576) | human gut metagenome | biome: human gut; feature: human-associated habitat; material: faeces...
GTATTTGTCTTAAAGTACTGACAGAACGCAGCATCTTTCTTATTTTTTGTAGGGTTGATTATCATTTTAAATGTACGCATAAGTCCACCTCATTTTCATATGTCTTAAATTCAAATTAATACTTGACTATGTTTATATTATAGCATATATTTAAAGTAAAGTCAAGTTGACTTAAATTCAAAATAAGGAGGATTTTCAATGGAATATAAGAAAAAAGCACATTCTGTATACTTGATGACTTACCATCTTGTATTTGTAACTAAATACCGGAAACCGGTCATCTCAAACGAAATCGGGGAATTTATGAAAGAGCTGTCAAGAGAAATATGTGAACAGCATGGAGGCACACTTATATCTGCCGAGACAGATGCTGACCATATGCATCTTTTAATCTCTATGCCTCCACAGGAACGGCCATCAGATATTATACGGGTATTGAAAACCCAGACATCGAAGAAAGTACACCTCAATGAAAAGTTTGACAAATATATAAAACAGTATCTTTTTGGTGACGTGTCTTTGTGGAGCCCGTCTTACTTCATTGCAACAACAGGTGGCGTTACCATTGAAAAAATCAATGAATATGTAGAATCACAAAAGACAGAATATCATAAGCGAAAATATGAGAAGACAGGCAGATACAAGAAAAAATAAAACCGGCGCTTACATCTGACGGACAATTAAATACACAAATCTAAGTGATACGTATTTAGATTGGCCGCGGTTTTACGCGCCATTGTGATAATGCTCCCTGCATATCGTTCTCCTTTCTGATTTTTTGTATATATATTATGCTGAAATTTTGCCAAATCGGATATATTTTTGCAAAAAAAAATTCAAGTAATTACAGGAAAAAAGACGAATTTCTTCGGTAATTGCTTTAAAATTAGTATTGACAAACTCTGAAGTATGGTTTAAAATTAAAGTAAATATAGGAAAAAAATAATATTTTTCCTGTAATTACTTTAAAATCACACATGGAGGTGAATTAAATGGTATTTTCGTATGAAGATTGTATACAAAAATACGGGTCGGATTATCAAATCAAGAAAGCCGTATCGTGTAAAAAGTTATATAAAATTGAAAAAGGTGTTTATTCTGATAAACAATACCCATCAGAGCTAAGCGTTATTACGTTAAAATATCCAAAAGCTGTTTTTACAATGGAAAGTGCGTTTTATTATCATGATTTGACTGATGTAATACCTGAAGAATATTTTTTATTAACATCAAAGCATTCATCAAAAATTAGAGACACTAGAATTAAACAAATATATGATAGCTGCTCTTCTCTTGATATGGGGAAAACAGTAATTGACATTAACGGAGCACAGATTAATATATATAACAAAGAACGCATGTTGGTTGAATTACTAAGAAACAAAAATAAGCTACCATTTGATTACTATAAAGAAATTATATTAAATTACAGAAAAATCATAAATACAATAGATATCGCTCTTGTAATGGACTATATATATGCATTGCCGAAAGCTGAATTTGTATCTGATGCTTTACAATTGGAAATCTTGTAATATCGTTAATCATGTTCATACAGCAAATACAGAAGCATTAACGAAAGGAGTAAAATATATGATAAATATTGCAGAGATGATACAAGCAGAAAACAAAAACGGATATGTTCAGACAGACCAAGCTTCAGCAAAAGTTGCTCAAGACTTAATTTTAGTCGCCATTTCAGGGTCTTCTGTAAATAAAAACATCGCAATTAAAGGCGGTGTTGTGATGATGAATAAAACTCAAAACGTACGTAGAGCAACAAGAGATATTGATTTAAGCTTTATTCATTACTCACTGTCTGATGAATCAATTAATGATTTTGTATCTCAGTTACATATCCCGGGGATTAAGTTCCAAAGAGTTGGGAAAATAGAAGAATTACATCAGCAAGATTATCACGGAAAACGAATATATGTTTTAATTACAGATATGTTTGGAAATAGTCTTAAGACAAAAATGGATATCGGTGTACATAATCGGTTAAATATAGAGCAAGATGAGTGTAGTTTTAACGCAGTCATAGACAATCAGCGTCAAGAATTCAAAATATTGGTTAATAGTAATGAGCAGATATTTGCCGAAAAGCTACGCTCTTTGATTAAATTTAAAACAGTTTCTACAAGATTTAAAGATATCGCAGACTTATATTATCTTTCAGATAAAGTGAACACAGCCAAATTAAGAGAATGTGTTGATACTTATATTTTAAGTGATACAGAACTTCCACAATACAATAATGTTGACGATATATTAAAAGTATTAAATGTGATAGCTTCTAATAAGAAATACAAGAAAAGAGTAATATCATCTAAGCAGCTATGGATTGATGATGATATAGATGAAATGTTTTCGGTAATCATCCATGCACTTGAAAAAATTTAATTTTTTTTGCGAATTATTCCATCGTAAATTCAGCATATTATTTATAGCTTATACATTTGAATGCTATATAGAAATATAGTATAATAAATACATAAGAAATAAAAACTCAAGGAGGGTAAATATATGTATAAGAAACGTAAATATTTATATGCGCTGTTCGCGTTCATGATTGCAGCGCTCATCTGTATCCCGCAGGCTTTACAGATGCGAACGCAGGCGGCAGCCAAGCCGGGCACGGTCAAGCTTAACAGCATTTCGGCTCCGGCTTACAACAAAATCAATGTCAAATGGAAAAAGACATCAGGCGCCACTCATTACATCGTTTACTATAAAAAAGAAGGAACGAAAAAGTGGACAAAAATCAAAACGCTTGACAATTCCAAGAGCAGCTACACTCACACTTCTTCCAAGAAGTATCCAATCGTTGTAGGCCAGAAATATACCTATACCGTAAAGGCTTATAATAAGAAGACCAAAAAATCAGGGTCTTACAATAAGAAAGGCCTTACGGCTTATACCAAGCCGGCAATGGTAAAAAACATTAAAGCTGCATATAAAGACGGCATTGTAACACTGACATGGGATAAGGCAGCAGGTGCTGACAAATATCTTGTATACCGTAAAGATAACGGTAAGTGGAAAATGCTGGCGCTGAAAAATTCATTATCATATGAAGATGCAGCTTACAAAAAAGGTGAAGTCAATACCTATATGGTACGCGGTTATTACAGCGGCAAGAAGACGAAAGGAAGCTACGACAAGGACGGAGTTTCCGTCAAGGTTCCGGCTGATGCAGCAAAACCTACTGAGAAACCAGAGCCAACAGAAAAACCGGTGATTCCAACTCCTACCGCTACACCGTCTCCGAAACCTACAAAGGCTCCAGACCCAACAGAGACTCCGAAGCCTACCGAAAAGCCAGCGACTCCTACACCGACAGCTACACCGAAGCCAGTTACTCCAAAACCTACAAAGGCGCCGGAACCTACTGAGAAGCCGGTAACCCCGACTCCTACTGCTACACCGACAGAGAAACCGGCAACACCTACACCAACCGCAACGCCGATTCCCACCGCTACTCCTACACCGAGTCCAGAACCGGAGATGAGTGTTGAAGAGATGGCCTCCGAGGTTATCAGATTGACAAACATCGAGAGAGTTAAAGCAGGACGTTCACCGTTACAGTATCACGCAGGGCTTCAGAGGGCCGCGATGGTCAGAGCTGAAGAAATTACAAGAAAATTCTCTCATACAAGACCAGACGGAACAACAGCAGAAACGGTATTGTTAGACTGTGGAGTTTCAAACGGGGCAGGTGAAAACATTGCGGCAGGGCAGAAAACCCCAGAAGTAGTTGTCAGGGCTTGGATGAATAGCTCAGGTCATAGAGCAACAATGTTAAATCCAAATGCTAAGTATATTGGTGTCGGCGTATGCAAAAGCCCTATTACCGGTCAGTGGTTATGGACTCAAGAATTTTCATATAATCCTGATGTAAAAGGCACTATTATCTTTGATGCAAATGGAGGTACTTTTGAGAGTAACGCCTCTTCTCAAATATCGATTAGTGGGCCAGAAGGGAAAACTATTATCTTATCTGAAATAGAAAAACCTACTAAAGAAGGATATATTTTTGATGGATGGGAAGGTTTATCAAGCGTGAAAATTCAAGCAGGAACAGATACTCTGTTTGCTACATGGACGCCAATTTCCGAATCTTAAACACAAAAAAAACAACGCATCTGACGATGCGTTGTTTTTTTATTTTTTTGTTCTGTTGTCACCTTTATCTTTCAGCTTTTTTAGATTTATCTTCTTTTCCGTCTATGTTTCCTCTTATTTTTCTTCTTTTCATCAAGAAGTAAATATAAGCATCCGGTAAACGCAATTGCGACAAATCCTACAAAGCCATACATCCAGGTTCCATTAGAACCAGTCATCGGCATTAAGAATACCTGATTGTTTTTGATTTCATACTTGCAATCAAAGAAATACCATTTTTTCGTATAGTTTGTATCTTCTTTTGCAAGGTCTTTGTTTACATTTCCGTATGAGTCAGCCTCATCTTTCGTCAGCTGTAACGGAAGTGTTATCTTGATTACGTCTGTCAGCAGTGCACATCCATCAACAGTCTTCGTCTCTCTGATTTCATAATCACCCTGGTCAAGATTCTCCCATGTGATTTTTCCATCTGCGTCAGTTGTTGCTGTTGCAGTTTCACCAACATTCAACAGGCGGCTAAAGCTCTCGCTCTTGTTCTTTGTTGCTGTTTCAGATTCTTTTACAAATTTCAGTTCAAATTCAACGCCAGCAAGCGGTGAACCGTCATCTTTATATTTTGTAAGCTGTACCTTTGCAGGTTCAAGGTCGTTGTATACTGTCTTTGACAGGTCAACGGTAGAACCATTCTGTGCATCTGCAAGATTTACTACGAATGGCTCGCTGTTCAAAACATATGAAGCAGGAGTACTTACTTCTGTAAATCTCAACTGTCCGTAATAAGGAAGAACAATATTGTTGTTAAATTTGAAGAACTCATCTGAACGATACTGTGTTAAGCTTGTTACAACATGGTTGTCATCAAATCTTACAATACCATTTGCGTCAGACTGTAAATACCATGTACGTTTTACATTATCAGGATTTCCATTAAAGTCGTCAATGTATTCTACCTTGAATATGGTGCCGGAAATCGGGTTTCCTTTTGCGCTTAATTTCTTGATAGTCATACGGCTGTCTAAGACTTTCGGGTCATCTGAGAACTGTACTTCAATTACACGGTCTTTGTCCTGAGGCATTGTTACAGAGAACGATTTTGTTACTCCATAATTATTATGTCCAAGAGGAGCTTCTATTTCAGTTACTTTATAGCTTGTGATTTTTGGATTCAAAGCCATATTGGCGATACCTTCATCATCTCCGGTGTATTCATCGATATTATCAATTACTTCATCAGAAGAATCAGAATAATCAGTATCAAGTAATGCATCCACATCTTCAGAAATCGTATTGTTTGTATTCACTACGTCGTCAGAGATGCTGTCAGATGTAGTATCTACATCTTCCATATCAGTATATGCAGTTTCATCAGACGTTTCGTCTGTTGCAATCGCATCATCTAAAGGTGCAATTGTTGTTTCATCCATTACTGCCCGACCGGTATCCTCATAATCATTTGCTACAGCTGTCTGATATGCATTATTCGGAAGCTGTAAGTGATTTGAAATACCATTCTCTTCAGTTGTTAAGGTACCGGTAAATCCACCACCTGTAACTGAGAATTTACCACCTTTCAGTGAATATCCATCCAAGTCCATAAGGTCTTGTCCTGCTCTTGACGTCTTCTTTACGTAGACATATCCGGTTCCAGGTGTCGGCGGTTCATCCGTCGGCGTTGGTATTGGAGTTGATGTCGGTGTAGGTGTATTCGTCGGTGTTGGAGTAGGTGTATTTGTAGGTGTCGGCGTCGGAGTCGGCGTATTTGTCGGTGTCGGCGTCGGAGTGCTTGTCGGTGTCGGAGTCGGTGTATTGCTTGGGGGCGGTGTTACCGGCTGTGTAATTATCGGCGTCGGTGTAGCTGTTGGAGTTAAGTTTACGATACCTTTATCTCCACCAAATGTCTGCAATTCGCCAGATTCGTCTCCTCTGTTTTTTAATGCGTCATATGTAGAACGGTTCCATGTTAATGTATATTTCTTAGTTGAATCAAAGATATATCCAGCAGGAGCACTATATTCTTTACAATATAATGTATATGAGTCTGTATCAGTAGAAATAAAATCTACTGTTTTTATATCTGAATATCCATCATTACCAGTGACTAACTTAGCGATTCTATTTGTGCAATTGCTATCATTATAGATTCTAAATTCAACTCCAGCTATTGGGTTTCCATTGCCATCAACTTTTTTTACTCGATATCTTAGCTTCCAGTCCTCAGAAACCTTCTCGTCATACACACCAAGTCCATTGATACCATTTTCTCCAAACATTCTGGTCTGGCCATCATCATTTGCTTTTGTTAAAGTTAAAGGATATATAGTATCATTTCTCTGATATCCTTCTGGCTCTTCTATCTCACGGCAATATACAGTAGTGCTGTTGACGTCTCCGTCAAACTCCATCCTGTAAGTTCCAGTGTAACCATCTCTGTCAGATGTAAGTCTTGCGATTAAGTTGTTACAGTTTCTGTCACTATAGATTCCGAATACAGCATTGCTTAACGGAGTTCCATCTGCTGCATCCATTTTCTTAGTCATCAAATCAACGTTCCAGCCATCCGGGTATTCAATGATAGTTAAGTCTTCAGCTTCCAGGTCTGGAATCGTGTAAACTCCATTGCTATCCAGACGTCCTGTCAGTTTGATTGAATGTGTCTGAGTATCAAGCTTATATCCGGCCGGAGCCTTAACTTCTGTTACCCATAAAGAACCGGAAGGAATTGCCCAGGTTCCGTCATCAAGTTTCAACGGGTCATCACTCCAGCTTCCATTAAAGTTTGAAACATAATGGTTGCTGTCATATAAAACTTCACCGTTTGAATCAGTCTCGAAATACCAGGTGTACATAGGATTATATCCATCCTCTGGCTCTAATGGAGAATAAACAACTTTGAAAGTTGCTCCTGAAAGAGGTTTTCCATTTGGGTCTGTTTTTGAAAACATTTTTCCTGTTAATCTGAACGGGTTATTCGCAACTTCCGTTCCGGAATTTCCGGTCTCAACGTTTGTGAATTTGTTTATCGTCTTTCCTGCTATTATATCAAAATAATACGTATTCGTATTCTGTACGGTTCCAGGGTTACGTTTTGATTCCTGCAGATAATATCTACCAGGTTTCAATCCTTCTACCATGACAGAATATGATGTATCATCTGTATTGTTAGCAGAAACAGCCACCGTCTTAACTAATCCAGAGCATGTCTTTGTTGCAGTATCATAGTCTGAATAAATCTTAAACTGAGTGTTAATATACAGTCTCGGTGTTTTTGAAGCAAAGTTTGACGGATGGTATATTTTCTTGTTCAGCTGGAAATCTCCAGTGTCTGGGGTGTTTATAAACGTTGGAACGTTATATAATAATGTACGCGTCTCGTTATCAACTGCCTTTAATGATACAGTTACAGGTTTGCTGCTAAACTGATATCCATCAGGTGCTTCTACTTCTGTAATTGTTAAACATCCAGGAGGTAATACCGGGTCATTTGCTGCATTCAGCGGAGCCTCTGATGATTTAACCTTTGTTCCATTTGGTAACTGATACTTCGTCTGAATATGTTTATTATCAAGGATAATCTCGCCATTAGTATCGGTTTTTGCATACCACGTTGCTTCAGGGGAGCTTGTTGAGTTTGGTTTATACTCAATTTTAAAGTATGCTCCTGATAAAGGTTTTCCTTCGTTATTTTCTTTCTTCAAAATTATTCCATGATAATACTGTGTATAGTTAAGAACATATGTTCCTGAAACATTCTCTGTGACACTGTCGCTTTCAACGTCATCTCCTGTCTGCCATGAAGGATTAGCTTCGTTTAGATAAAAGATATATTTGTCGTGATTTAACACACAACCATTACTGTTAGTTTCTTCAACTACTTTATATTTACCTTTTTGAAGACCTTCCACGCTTACACTATCTCTTGTAGCGCCAGACAGTGTTACGGTTTTTTGTTCCTTCCAAGCATGGTTTGTATATCTGTATATTGTGAATTTTGTATTCAATCTTACACGATAAAACTTTGCTGCCCACTCTTCATTAACAAGTCTCTTCCTGATGGTGATACTATATCCAGAAGTTCCTGTAAAAGATTCGTAACCTGCCAGCTCTTGATAATTTCCTGACATAGAAGCGTTACCGACAGCGTCAAGCCTTACTGTAAGCTTGTTTGTGCTTGAATTATACGTTGCTTTAGCCGTTATTGTAAATGGGAATTGGTTTGAGGCATACCACCCAGCATGTTGTCCTTCTCCCCAGGTAGTACAGTCGGCACATATTAACTGATTTGTATTTAACCACGCTTTAAAATTTTTCATGTTTGCTGCATCGTACGAATTTGTAAGTCCGGAAACCCATTTAGCAATGGCAGCTTGACCGCTTGATGTAATGCCCAACATTACCGTTCTATATCCAACTGCACCAATACCAACATTTGCACCATGAGCCTGTCCTACGCCGATTGCGCCAAAGTTTTTAGTATTAGTTCCGCTTGCATAAGCAACGATATCACTCTCATCTTCTGGTGGAGTATTAACATTTCCGTATGTTTGTTCTATTTCATTAATGTCATCTTTTGTTATATAATTATCTTTAATTGGATACCATGCTCCAAAATAGCTTTGGCCTAAAGCAAATGTACAAATATTGTTTGTATCATCAATGGTTATATACTCATCATCTTTGAGGCTAACGTTATAAGTGTAAATTTTTCCTGAATCGGAATCTACTGTTGTAAAGTTTACAGCTTCAGGGTTTTCCTCGCCTGCACCATTTAACACTTTTACAACAGGATTAATTTCATTAAAAGTATTAATATTAGATACCTGTACAGTAAAAGTTACATTTGATTGTTCTGACGCATAAAGTTCGCCATATTCAAGTCTCTCGCCGTTCATTCTTACGTCAATACTGTCATTTAAGACTTTAATCCTATGGCCATCAAGATGGTCTACTACATTGATAGTTGTATCTACATACCATCTGTATTTAGGTAATGTAAAATATGAAACAACATATCTTAATGTATAGCTTCCAGGCTTAGACACATCAAAATCTCCAAGGTCGCCTGTTGTTGACATTCTAAATCTTGAGATATCGTATCCATTAGTTACGACGTCTGGATTCCAGCTTGTGTCATTTACTAATACATTATAAGTCTTGCCCTGCAATACAGTACCAGCCAATTCTGGAACACCTACTCCATCTGCGTCTCCTATTGGAGCCCAGTCTGGAAGAATATTGTCGCATTCGCTGGATTTGGCTGTAGCCATATCTGCATCTTCAACTACAACGAATTTAACCTCTTTGTTCCAGTAGTAGTCAGGATTGTCTTTCAATGACTCTTTGTATACTACAGTAAAAGAATCGTCGTCATTCCATGTTTGCTGGTCTGTGTTTCCATCTACAGATACTACTTCAATATTAGTGTTTTCGTATTCACTATAAGTATTGATGTCAAAATACTTGTCTTTCTTTGCGACAGCTTCAGTTTTGTATATGTATGATGCACATGAAGGGTAGCCCTCTTCATCTGCGATATCACCTTCTGTATCAGATTTTGCCTCATCAGCTGCAAGTTCTTTTTCTTCATCAATCTCGTCACCGGTAACTAATTCGGTTGAGATGTCACTGTCATTTAATAATTCATCTTCATTTTCGTCTTCATTACTTGTTGTTACAGATGGGTCTGTTTCTTCTTCAATACTTTCAGTGGTACCATCACCTTCCTCTCCATCCACAACAGCTTTATCTTCACTGCTGCTTCCGTCAATTCCAATGTCGTCATTAACAGTCAAGTCTCCCATCTTGTCGTCTGCGTCAGCATCATCTTCTGCCGATTCACTTCCGGCTTCAGCACCATCAGTTTCAGTATCTTCAGCATCTGCTGCCTTATCAACATCCTCAACGGTATCATTAACTGTCAAATCGCCAGACAAGTCATTTTCAGTCTTATCCTTTTCGCCGTCTGCTTTTCCGTCTTTGCTCTTTTCGTCGTTAACGGTCATGTCATCGGCCAGGTCTTCCTGAGTATCTTTCTTGTCTTCTGCTTTTATTTCCTCAACTGTAATATCGTCTTCAGGGGTCTCTGTCTTCTCAAACCCAATCGTTATTGTCTTATCCGCATTAACAAAGGTTGGATACATAAAAGACGTAACCTTTTCGTCAAACCCGGTTTCTTCGGGCTTGCTCGTGTCGTCGTCTACAAGCTCGTACAGGTTAATGACATACCCGTCATCTGCCTCGGCTTTGACACTCACGATATTGTCAGCTTCCGCTTCGTATACGTACATGTAAGCACTCTCTGCTGCATTCTCGCTTGAGACAAGCAGGCCGTTCTGGTCATACACGTCTATATACTCACTGCCATCCTGTTTTTCATCCAGGCGGATGGTCTGCTCCTGGTCTTTTCCTTCTGATATGATGGCTTTACCACCAGTTGTTTTAAGGTTAAGGAAAAGGAATTTCGTTTCTTTTTCTTCGCTGCTGTCATCGTTATTATCTTCAAGATTAAATGTCTGTGATACGGTGCCGTCGTCATTTACAACAATATTGTCAGCGACATTATCGCTTGCATATGCGGTATATGAAGACAGAACCGGCGATGCGGCGGTCATTACAGCCATTGCGATAGACAGAGCCTTGTACTTTAAGTTCTGCATCTTGTTTTTAGTCCTCCTTTTTATATTATTTTTGTCGGTTTCCGGGGATTCCCGGAGCCAAGGCCGGAGGAAAAGGCTGTACGGAAACAAGGTCTCGAACAGTTTTCCCTGCAACCTTGTAAATCCGATGCGTTACTTAATTGTTACAGCCGCATATATATACGGCCAACAAACGAAGGTAAGAAGTTTACCTTCGTTCATATATAATATGAAAAATAACACAAAAAAAAGAAATTTTTTGGCTTTACACTTCTGATGCCGGCAGCCAGCGGCTTTGCCGGCAGGTCTGCCGGCCGGAAAGAGTCTCGGCAACAAACACGCAGTTTTCAGCCCGCAAAAAAACCGGCAAATTATGCCGGTTCAAATCTCAAACTCATCTTGTTCTTCCATCTGCATCGCCTGCATCAGGTAAGCTTTGATTATAGTATCATCGTCTTTTTTGGAATCAGGCGAGGCATTCTCCATATCCCTCAAAAAAACGGCAGCCAGTTTACTTTTTGCGGACGCTATCTCATACTCACACACCGCAGCATCACCATTCACCAAATCAAACGCCTTTTTGACATTTTCAGGATTACTTAATCCAAAATCAAGGTATTCCTTCAGCAGCTCGGCGTCGTGGTTCATGACAGTCATCGCCAGGATGGCGGCATCCTTTTCATGCAGGTATGCAGCCAGTTTTTTCCCGTCTTTTGTTGCCCTTTCTTTTTGGCTCATGTTACCGTAAGTCTTAACTGCAACACGGCAGCCGGTATCAAAGACTGAAGACTGATAAGCCTTGTTGACGATTTTTTTAAGCATTCGTTTTTTGGCTTTCAGCGAAAATGACGGCACTGGTGAAAAGCATACTTTCGCGACATCATCAAGCAGTTTCTTCCTGTCTGCAATCAGCATCGCACGAGGGAAGAAATAAGACTGACTATCTACGTTTACCTGGAAGGTGCCTCCGAACTGACTATCTACGTTTACCTGGAAGGCGTCTTCGATTCCATGGACATCACTATTGGCAATCCCGACGATGCACGTGCTCAGGATATCCGACAGATTGGAGAAGCCATCAAGGCTTATTGACTTTACGTTCCGGAAGTTACAGTCTTGAACTTTTACCAAACCAGGCAGATACAGGCTTTCAGCTGTACAGTCTTCAAACGCCATTGGCTCAATAATGAGAGGCTTTTTTCGGTCAGGTGCAAATGTCAGTGACGTCAGTGGTGAAGAATCAAATGCCATTGGGCCTATATCATCAACACTGGAGGGAATTGTTGTGGTTGTCAGGCTTTCGCAGTTGTAAAAAGCGCAAGCACCAATCTTTTTCAGGCCTTCATTTAACACGATTTCAGTCAGGTAAATACTTGACCTGAAGGCATACTTATCAATCAGCCTGAGACTCTGCGGGCAAATAACCTTGCTAGCCGCGCTTTTGTCAAATGCTGAATCTTTAATGATTTCAACACCCTCCCGGATTTTTATGCATCCGGATTTTCCGCATGGGACAGCGACAATCATCAGCCCGTCTTTCGTGTATATGATGCCGTCAATGCTGATGTATTTTGGATTGTCATCGTACACCTCAAAATCTGTAATATCCAGCGCCGACGCAATGGATTGTTCATAATAGTCAACTGAACTCGGGCACACCTGTTTTACCTCATCGTTTTCAAACACAAGAATCGTTTTTCCGTTTTCTTTTTTAAGCTTCATAAGTTTTCTTTTCCTTTCTTTTTTTGTATTTATACATACAGTATGCCGGATTTCACCGGTAGCAAAATACAAAGCCCCCGCTGCCGGCAAAGACAGCGGGGGTTTCTAAAACAAAGAAAGGAACGAACGCGACGGCGAATCCGTCTTATGTATTGAGGAAATTTTTCTTTCCTCATCTCTTGTATATAGTATACCAGATTTTCCGTTGGGCGCAAATTTTTGTCGGATTTTTTCGCAGCCGCGGGAGACTGTGTACTGCCGGCGGTTTTTCGCGGGCTGAATTTTTGCAAAAAAATAAGCCGTGCAAAGCATGCACAGCCAAAGGACGTTCAGTGGAAAAGCCTCTTCTTCCACAAATAAAGTATAGCACAAAATATGTCAAATTGCAAGATGTAAATTACATATACAGTATACCATATTTCCCGCAAAATACAACAGCAAAGTCGCAAAACCTGCCGGCGTCACATCCTCTTATCACAGCCGGCCGTTTCTGCTTAACATCTGCAGCCGGCAAATACATCGGCAGCCACAACTGCTCTTCTGCCGGTAAAAAAGAAGCGCCGATTTCGCGGCGCTTCAGGCTTCATAGCAAAAATTTCGGTTTACAGGAACTATTTCCAAGCGCCTGCAGCATACACGCATTCATATCAGCCGCATCTGTCCTGAAATCGTTTTCCAGAACAGCCTCAACATCTTCCACTTTATGCAGGCCAAGCTTCAGGTAATCCATCAGCTTTTTTACGTCTCCAGATTTATAGAACGCAAGCATAATATTTTGGCTGCGTGTTTTTAATATTTTTTTTGCTTTTTCTTTTATCTCGCTGTCTTCAGTATTACAATACACCTTCATCGCTGCATCATATGATGCATCAAGAGGAGTCTCTGCTGCATCCAGAGTATACATCTGCAGGTCATGCAGCTTCTCATTTAATGGCTTTTCGATAAGCTGCATTGCATCAGAAATGTTTTCAATGAATTTTCCTTTTACATACCCATCCATTATTTTTGGGATATATACATTAACGCCACCAATGCATACTTCCAAAGCACAGTTACATCTCGGGTCATAGTAGTCCGAGGCCTCATCAAGAGGTACGAAATTCCTGACAATTAAAGCATTAAGTATTGGCTCGATATCTGATGTGTCATAGCAGTTTATTACTACTCTTCTGACCTTGACAAAGTTATTGTCCGAAAGTGAGACCAGCCTGTACGGAAGCTCTATCTCATCAGCATGACACCACCCAAAAGCACCATATGCAATCTTAAGCCGGTTATTGCATTTCTGCGGGCGATTCTGAAACTTCAGGTTTCGGAGAGGACTCTCGCAGAATGCATTAGCCATAATATCCAGCACCGTATCAGGGATGGTGATATCATCAAGCAAAGGACACATACGAAATGCACATTCACCAATATGTGTGAGACCTTCGCTTAGAACGACCTCTTTCAGGTTTTCGCAGTTACTAAATGCATAAGGAGTGATTGACGTTACCGTTTCTGGCAGTATGACTTTTGAAGCCTTACTGTCTGCAAACGCATCGCCAGCAATTATTTCTGTACCGTAAGCAACCTTCACAGTTCCCTTCTTGTCTGGCGGCGCGGCAATCAGTGTAAGTCTTGTTTCTCCGTTAGGCATTGTCTTCTTTTTGCCATACAAAAGCCCGCTTTCTGAATAAAGCCTTGGGTTCTCGGAATTAACCTCATAATCGGTAACGCCGTTCTCCTGAATGCTTTCTATCATTTTCATGTTCATGATTTTTCGTTCGTTTGTCTCATCTTTGTCGATGTACGCGATTATTTTCTCGTCTTGCTGTATTATTTTCATAAGTTTTTTCCTTTCTTTTTTTTTGTTTTTGTACATACAGTATGCCGGATTTTGCCGGAAGCAAAACACAAAACCCCCGCTGCCGGTAAAGGCCGCGGGAGGTCTGGCGCTGCCGGCAAATCATCGGCAAGCACAACTGTTCTTCTGCCAGCGGAAAAAAAAGAAGCGCCGCTTACGCGGCACTTCAGGCTTCAGAGTAAAAACTTCTGTTTACAGGGACTATTTCCAAGCGCCTGCAGCATGCACGCATTCATATCAGCCGCATCAGTTCTGAAATCGTTTTCCAGAACAGCCTCAACGTCTTCCTCCTTATGCAGGCCAAACTTCAGGTAATCCATCAGCTTCTTTACGTCTCCAGATTCATAGAATGCCCGGATGATATTTCTGCTATGCATTTTTAATACTTTTTTTGCTTTTTCTTTTATTTCGCTGTCTTCAGTATTACAATATACCTTAATCGCCGCATCATATGACGCATCAAGCGGAGTCTCTGCCGCATCCAAGGCATACATCTGCAGGTCGTGCAGCTTCTTATTCAGCGGCTTTTCGGCAATCTGCATTACATCAGAAATATCTTTAAGGAATTTTCCTTTTGCATTCCGCCCCATTATCTTGGGGATGTATGCATTCACACCACCAAAGCATACCTCCAAAGCACAGTTGCATCTCGGGTCATAGTAGTCCGAGGCCTCATTAATAGGTGCGAAATTCCTAACAATCAAAGCATTAAGTATTGACTTAATATCTGATGTGTCATAGCAGTTTATTACTACCCTTCTGGCCTTGGCAAAGTTATCGTCCGAAAGTGAGACCAGTCTATTCGGAAGCTCTATCTCATCGGCATGACACCATCCAAAAGCGCCGTATGCAATCTTAAGCCGGTTATTGCATTTCTGCGGGCGGCTCTGAAACTTCAAGTTTCGGAGAGGACTCTCGCAGAATGCATTATACATAATATCCAGCACTGTGTCAGGGATGGTGATATCATCAAGCAAAGGACACATACGAAATGCACATTCACCAA
>ENA-OPDD01001552-OPDD01001552.1-human-gut-metagenome-genome-assembly--contig:-NODE-1552-length-15281-cov-1.845068_pt1 | contig 15281 bp, 17 predicted proteins | sample MGYA00241574_ERZ501499 | MGnify/ENA primary metagenome ERZ501499 (study PRJEB25962, sample SAMEA2042576) | human gut metagenome | biome: human gut; feature: human-associated habitat; material: faeces...
TATCGCATCCACCGATGGTGAGATGTCCCTGTCCGTTTACCTTTAAACAATCTGACTGTTTCATACACAGTTTCCTTTCCACAATCCTCTATTAAACAGGACGCTTCCTGTTTTGCCTATCCACAGACTGCCTCTGCCATAAGCATATTAACACAATTCATCCTCTTGCTGCTGGTTTTCTTCTTTCAGCTCGTCATTTGCAAGCGCATCGGTTGCAATCTCATCGATGATTTCCCTGATTTCTTCCACGCCATCTCCCTTGACTGCCGAAAATGGAATCATGTGGATCTGATCAGCAAACGGGATCTCGCTCTGCAGTGCCTGCAGGCGTTCGTCCTGCTGCTTTTTGGAGAGCTTATCCTTTTTGGTCAGGATGATGACAAATGGAAGCTCATTTTCGATCAGGAAGTTAATCATCATCAGGTCATCCTTAGTCGGCGAGTGACGCATATCCACCAGCTGGAAAACCAGGCCGATTCTGCGATCACTGTTAAAGTAAGTTTCAATCAGATCAGACCAGCGCTGTTTTTCTCCGTGGGAAACCTTTGCATATCCATAGCCCGGAAGGTCTGCAAAGCGGACATTTTCCAGTTTAAAAAAGTTGATGGTTGCGGTTTTTCCCGGAACTGCGCTGACGCGTGCCAGCGCTTTTCGGTTAAAGATTTTGTTGATCAAACTGGATTTGCCGACATTGGAGCGGCCGGCAAAAGCAATCTCGGCAAGGTCCGACTTGGTCAGCTGACTTGCCTTACCAAAAGATGTTTCAAAGACTACGTTATGATAATTCATGCGTGCCTTTTCCTTTCTGTATGTAACGCTGCTGTTGCAGCCGCTGTTTTTATGCGTTCAGACACGGATGTTCTGCAACAACCGCCTTTTCTACCAGTGCAGCGCTTTCCTGCTGTGGATTTTTTTCTTCCAGGCACTGTGCAGGCAGTGGAATCAGTGCAGTCTCCAGTACGGTGCCGATTTCTTTTGCTGTCACAAAGCGGATATTTTCCTTAACAACAGGGTCTACTTCATATAAATCCGGCTCATTTGCCTTTGGAATAATCACTGTCTTGATACCGTTGCGGTAAGCTGCCATGGTTTTTTCCTTCAGTCCACCAATCGGAAGAACTCTTCCGCGCAGGGTGATCTCACCGGTCATAGCGACATCATGGCGTACCGGAATCTGTCCCAACGCCGATACCAGTGCTGTGGTAATGGTAACACCGGCAGAAGGTCCATCCTTTGGAACGGCTCCTTCCGGGAAGTGGATATGGATATCCTTGTTCTTGTAAAAATCCTTGTCGATTCCGTACTGGTCGCACAGGGAACGAACACAGGTAATGGCAGCTTTGGCTGATTCCTTCATGACATCGCCCAGCGAACCGGTCAGTTCCAGTTTGCCGTTTCCGTCCACAACTGCAACTTCCGCCTGCAAAATCTCGCCGCCGACTGCGGTCCATGCCAGTCCGTTGACAACACCAACCAGATTTTCCTTCTGAAGATCGTCGTCCTTAAACTTCTGTGGACCGAGCATCGATTCGAGCATCTTGCTGCTGATATGACAGCTCTTTTTCTCTCCTGCCACAATCATTTTTGCACTCTTTCGGCAGATGGACGCAATCTCTCGCTCGAGGGTACGTACGCCTGCTTCCCGCACATAGTGGTCGATCAGGTTGTACAGCGCTTCATCGTTAAAACGGCAGGTACGTCCGTTTAATCCATGACGTTTTACCTGTTTTGGAACCAGATAACGCTTTGCAATCTGGAATTTTTCCTCTCTGGTATAGCTGGAGAGGTTAATGATTTCCATACGGTCATACAAAGGCTCCGGAATACCGGAAGGATCGTTTGCTGTTGCAAGGAACAGCACGTTGCTCAAATCCATCGGCACTTCCAGATAATGGTCGCGGAAAGCAAAGTTCTGTTCGGAGTCCAGTACCTCAAGCAGTGCAGAGGATGGATCACCCTTGTAGTCACTGCCCAGCTTATCGATCTCATCGAGCAACATCAGCGGATTCATGCTTCCTGCCTGCTTGATGGCAGAGACGATTCTTCCCGGCATTGCACCGATATAGGTCTTGCGGTGACCACGGATATCTGCCTCATCACGCACACCACCCAAGCTCATGCGGACATATTTTCTTCCCATTGCCGCTGCTATCGACTTTGCAATGGATGTTTTTCCGACACCTGGAGGGCCAACCAGACAGATGATCTGTCCCTTGATGTTTGGCTCAAGCTTTCTTACTGCAAGGATTTCCAGGATTCTTTCCTTAACCTTCTGCAAACCATAATGGTCTGCATCCAGACGTTCCTTTGCTGCATTGACATCCAGCTTGTCCTCGGTCATTACATTCCATGGCAGAGAAAAATAGGTGTCCAGATAGTTTCGAGAAACCATCGCTTCCTGACTGTTGAACATCATCTTAGAAAGCTTGTTGATCTCCTCGCTGATCTTTTTCTCGGTTTCCTCATCCGGATGAATCTCTTTTAATTTTTCACGGTATTTATCGATCTCGCGATCGCCCTCATCGTCATCGCCCAGTTCCGCATGGATAGCCTTGAGCTGCTCCCTGAGGTAATACTCCTTCTGATTGCGGTCAATCTGATCCTTTACCCGTTCTGCAATGCTGCGCTCAATGGAAAGAATCTCATTCTCTTTGCGCAGCAGGGTGGACAGGATTTCCAGACGTTTGCGGATGCTGGACTCTTCCAGAATGGTCTGTTTGTCCTCCAGCGAGAATCCCAGATTCTGGGTCAAATACTCGCTGACATAAACCGGATCTTCCGAACCGATAATATTGACAATCAGATCCTTCGGCATTTTTGGTGCATAGTAGCAGTATTCTTCAAACAGATCCTTCACAATGCGCATATAGGCGTCGATGGTCATCTGTTTGGATTCCTGCACCGGCTCCATCGGCATTTCTTCGCACATTACCTCATAAAACGGATCATCGGTAATCAGCTCGCACATACGGGCACGGTAAACACCTTCCACCACTACGCGAACAACCTCGCCCTGCGCTTTCAGAATCTGTTTTACCTTTGCCACTACACCGACGGTGTACAGGTCTTCTTTTTTCGGATGCTCGATCCGGCTGTTTTTCTGTGTTACCAGAAAGATTTTCTGGTTGCCCTGCATCGCTTTGTTAAGTGCAAGGATGGATTTCTGGCGCGCCACATCGAAATGGAGCACCATTTTTGGAAACATGACCAGACCACGGATCGCGATCGCTGGCAGACGCAGGGTCTGCACTTCGGTCACTTGAATCTGTTCTTGGGTCATTCTTATCACCTTTCTTCTTCAGAGGAAAGACTTTCTCCCAAAAGGGCTTTTCTCTTTCTATCTATCTGCAAATCATAAACTTATCTGTTACGGACGCACCGCCCTTACGGCTTGTCCGCATATCTTTTTTGAAACCTTATCTTTTTATTATATAGCAAAGGAACGTCTGTGTAAAGCAGCAGACGTTCCTTTTGCATAGAAAACAAGTTTGATTAAGCAAATGTCTTGTGACCTTTGGAAGCTTTTTCCTTTTCGTGAGAAACCGGAATCATCATGCGAACCGGCTTCTTAAATGGGTCATGTTCATAATCGAAGGAAGTTTTGTCCTCGATTCCCTGTTTGGTCACAACGATTCGGGTAATGGTCGGGTCAGATGGAGAATCAAACATCAATCCATCCAGCACTTCTTCCATAATCGCTCTCAGACCACGCGCACCGGTCTTTCTCTCGATTGCTCTTTCTGCAATCAGTTCCAGAGCGTCCGGTTCAAAGTCAAGCTGTACTCCTTCCAGTTCAAACAGCTTCTTGTACTGTTTAACCAGAGAGTTCTTTGGCTCGGTCAAGATTCTAACCAGAGTTTCTCTGTCCAGACCAGTCAGGGTTGCAATGATTGGCAGACGACCAACCAGCTCCGGAATCAGACCAAATTTCACAAGGTCCTGAGGGGTAATCTGGGCAAGCAGGACATCCTGCTCTACCAGTTTTTTATCCTGAATCTGTGCACCGAAGCCCAGAGAAGATTTTGCAACACGGCTTTCGATTGCCTTCTGGATTCCATCAAACGCACCGCCGCAGATAAAGAGGATCTTGGAGGTATCGATCTGCAAAAATTCCTGATTTGGATGCTTTCTGCCTCCATTTGGTGGAACATTTGCAACGGTTCCCTCGATGATTTTCAGCAGAGCTTGCTGTACGCCTTCACCGCTGACATCTCGTGTAATCGAGGTATTTTCCGACTTCTTCCGATCTTGTCGATCTCATCAATGTAGATGATACCGGTCTGTGCGCGTTCAATATCCCAATCTGCTGCCTGAATCAGTCGCAGGAGGATATTTTCTACGTCCTCACCAACATAACCTGCTTCAGTCAGAGTGGTCGCGTCTGCGATTGCAAACGGAACGTTCATGGTTTTGGCCAGCGTCTGTGCAAGCATTGTTTTACCAACACCGGTTGGTCCAACCAAAAGAACATTGCTCTTGGTGATTTCTACGCTGTCGTCATTATCTTTTAAGAATATTCTCTTGTAGTGGTTGTAGATTGCCACGCTCAAAGCTCTTTTTGCGCGGTCCTGTCCGATTACATATTCGTCCAGTACCTTTTTGATATCCTGTGGCTTTGGCATTGGAACGGTATCTGTTGCTGCTTCTTTTTTCTGTTTTGGCTCTGTACTGCGGGATTTTTCCCCATCCAGCACTTCCTGACACAGCTCGATGCACTCATTACAGATACATACGCCCGGACCGGCAATCATACGCTCTACCTCGTCCTGATATTTTCCGCAGAACGAGCATCTTAATATCTTGTCATCATTCCTTGGCATTGCCGCAACACCGATCCTTATCGTTTATCAATAATTTTGTCGATCAATCCATATTCCAGCGCCTGCTGTGCTGTCATAAAGTTGTCTCGTTCTGTATCGCGTTCAATTACTTCCAGTGGCTGTCCAGTTGCTTCCGAAAGCATTTGGTTCAGTCTCTTCTTGGTATCCAGAATCCATTCAGTGTGGATGCGCATATCAGTTGCCTGACCCTGTGCACCGCCGGATGGCTGATGAATCATGATGGTGGAGTTTGGCAGGGCAAGACGTTTGCCTTTGGTTCCTGCAGAAAGCAGGAATGCGCCCATCGATGCAGCCATACCCATGCAGATGGTGGAAACATCGCACTTGATGTACTGGATGGTATCATAAATTGCCAGACCTGCAGTTACCGAACCGCCTGGGCTGTTGATATAAAGGCTGATTTCCTTATCTGGGTCCTGACCTTCCAGGTATAACAGCTGTGCAACAACCAGACTTGCTGTCGCGTCGTTTACTTCATCACACAACATGATGATTCGATCGTTGAGCAGTCGGGAAAAAATATCATAAGAACGCTCTCCACGGTTGGTCTGCTCTACTACATATGGTACTAATGCCATTTGACAAAACCTCCCTTTCTCTGTCAAAAACAAAATATCGTGATCCTTTGACTCAAAACCAATTTTACAGATTTTGGTCCAAAAGTAAAGTCAACTAGAGCTTTGCCGCTTTCTTCTCCTTCTAATCGAAGTTTTTCATAAAAAATGCGACCGGCGTTTTCTGCCGGCCGCAAACGGCTGTTCTTTATCGTTTCTCATTATACACGATACTGTGAGACAGTTGTTGTATATTTTATGAACGATTTTTAAAAATCAGACCCGTTTCGGATAATTCATCCGATTATTGTCGAAAAATTATTCTTCGTCAGCTGCTTCTTCAGCGGTTTCGCCTTCTGCTTTTTTCTTGGATTTAGAAGCTGTCTTCTTTACCTTTTTCTCGGTAACTTCAGCAGATTCTTTTACCAGGTCGATTGCTTTGTTAACAGTAACGTCTTTTGCAATCTCTTTTTCTGGCAGGATGCCTTTTACTTTCTGAGTATCGATGCCGTAGTTCTTAGCGATCTTCTCGTACTCAGCTTCGATATCTTCAGCAGTAGCGGTCAGATTTTCAACTTCTGCGATCTTCTCCAGAGCCAGTCTGATCTTAACCTGTCTTTCAGCGGATTCTTTGAAAGTTTCGCGGAATGCTTTCATGTCAGAACCAGTGTAGTGCAGGTACAGGTCGAGGTTCATACCCTGGGACTGCAGACGGTAGCTGAAATCGTTAACCATCTCGTTAATCTTGTTTTCGAACATGCACTGTGGAATTTCGCCTTCCATGTTCTCGATTACGGTAGAGATCAGGCTGTTTTCCATGTCAACCTGTGCTTTATTGTCAGCTTCTTTCTGAAGTCTTTCTTTTACGTCTTTCTTCAGTTCAGCCAGAGTATCGAACTCGCTTACGTCTTTAGCGAACTCATCGTCCAGAGCTGGCAGTTCTTTTTCCTGAACAGCGTTTACTTTTACTTTGAATACAACTGGCTGGCCTTTGAGGTCTTCTGCATGGTAATCTTCTGGGAAGGTTACGTTTACATCGAACTCATCGCCTGCTGCATGGCCAACAACCTGTTCTTCAAAGCCAGGGATGAACTGGCCGGAACCGAGAACCAGTGGGAAGTTTTCGCCTTTGCCGCCTTCGAAAGCAACGCCTTCTTTGAAGCCTTCAAAGTTGATCAGAGCGGTATCGCCGTTCTTAGCAGCTCTTTCTACGTTGGTCAGACGGGAGTTTCTTTCTCTCATGCGGTCGAGCTCAGCATTTACGTCAGCAGCCATGATGGTTTCAACAGTTTTTTCTGCTTTGATGCCTTTATAGTTTTTAACGGTAACTTCTGGTTTTACAGTAACGGTAGCTTTGAAGCTGAAGCCTTTGCCCTGTTCTACCTGCAGGTCAGAAACGTTTGCACGGTCAACTGGCTCGATGTTTGTTTCTTCTACTGCTGCTTCGTATGCAGATGGGTATACCATGTTGATTGCATCGTCATAGAAGAATTCTTTACCGTACATTTTTTCGATCATTGCCTTTGGAGCTTTACCTTTACGGAAGCCTGGCAGTGCAATCGATTTTACTTTCTTTTTATACGCTTTGTTCAGCGCATCCTGGAACTGTTCCTCGCTAACGCTTACTACCAGTTCTACTGTGTTGTTCTCAAGTTTGTTTACAGAAGTCAAACTCATTTTATATACATTCCTTTCTTTTTTCTGTGCCGAATCCGAATCAAGCTGTCTTAAATGAACATCGCCGACTGCAAGGGTCCCTCCTATACCGAGGCTGCCAAGCAGCTTGGGACCCAGGCGATGCTATTCACACACTCCCTGGTCATCCTTTCATCGGAACAGACCCATCTTCAAAAAAGAACGGCACAATTTTATTCTTGTCAAAGAATCTTCTTTGCAGAATGATCCAAACAATTATAGCATATTCTTTTTAGAAATTCCACCTATTAAAGGGAATTATTTGCGATTTATCCAATCTTTTTCGGGCAAAATCCAAGAAAATCTGCCGAAACCATCTCCATTTGGACCCCTTCCCACTCTCCATGGAAAGCGTGACGGCATCCCTGTGCATGGATATGACCATAATAGCAGCGTTTTACCGAAAATTCCTTCATCACTTCCAGAAATTCCGGGATGCTGTCCTCCATAAAAATAGGCGGATAATGGAGGAACAAAACCTTTTCCTGATCGCCGAAACGCTGCGCGTCCTGCAAGGAAGCTCTGATGCGGCCGGCTTCACGGGAAATGATCTTTTTATCATGCGCCTGTCCCTGCTCAAACATCCAGCCGCGGGAACCGCAGATGCTGATCCCCTCGGCACTGATACTGTTATTGTGCAGGATGGTCAGTGTGGAAAATCCGTTTTGTTCCAAAAAAGCATCCATCTTTGCCTTGGTAATCGTGGTTGCCCTTCATCAGAATTTTCTTTCCCGGAAGATCATCCAGAAAAGCAAAGTCTGCCCGGGCTTCTTCGAGACTCATGCCCCAGGACACATCGCCCGGAATCACAACGGTATCTTCCTTGTTTATAATCGCCCGCCAGTTTTCTTCCAGACGCTGCATATAGTTTTTCCAGCCGCCAAAAATGTCCATCGGCTTGTTGACCGACAGAGACAGGTGGGTATCTCCGATCACAAAAAGCGACATGTATCAGTTCCTTTCCAAAGTGTCAAAGATTGGGGACATAAATTTTTGCGGATCTTCCAGATAAATCTTCTCCAGCTCATCAAGGTGGCTAATTAAATACAGCTTTCCGGCAATTGCTGCAAACTTATCCCAGTATCGTCCAGTTTGAGCCCGATATAGCCACTCTTCCTGCTGTGATTCGTCTTCACAGGTTAGTGCCTGATGCAATTGTGCAAGGGCAGGCTCATAATGTTCCTGTATCCACATTGATGCATCGAAGGAAGCGATTTCTTTGCCGCAGGCAAGCAGATGCGCAAATCCCTCATCAAAACACAGAAAACGAAGCTGTTCCTGATAGGAAGCCGTTTCTTTCAGCTGCCATTTTTTATGAAGCATGGCATGTGCTGTTTCATGGGTCATCATCTGTTGCGCAAATCCTTGTGGGTCCTTATAGCTCAAAAAGCGCCCCATATCAAACACAATGATCTTGCTGCCGTTTCGTTCGATTACCATTGCATCATAGGGAGCTGGAACACCAACTGTCAGCATAACTTCACAATCTGCCAGTTCTTTTTCAAAATCAGGAAACAGCTGTCGATAAAATTTTTCATTATCTGGTTTAAAATGAGCCAACATGTCAGAAATTTTATCTGTGAGCTTTTTAACCTCTTCCTGTTTGTCGTTAAGATCTGACAGGTCGAATAGATACTTGCCCTGTTGGATTTCAGAGAAAATCCACTCTCTGGAAATATCCTTTCCTTCCAAAAATTCATCAACGATTTTCCGATTCACTAACATGAATACCCTCCTAGTAACTGATGGTATTCTCTGTCCTCTTCTGCTGAGATACCACGCGGTATTTTACCTTGCGGGATTTAAAGCGGAATAAGGTTTCTTCCTCCGGAAAACGGTTGAACATAAAAATGCGGTCGCTGGCTGCATCCAGGCTTTTTCCCAGATTTGCCGGGTCCAGTCCCATTTCTTTAAAATAATCCTTATTTCTCATCATCTGACATTTTCCTCAAAGAAATGCAGCGCATTCTCAAACATAATTTTATCTACAATGCGGCGGCTGATTCCGTTTTCCAGCATATACTCTCCAAACGATGCAAATTTTGCCGGATTGTCCATCTGGCTTTCGATACCACCATCAAAGTCACTGCCGCAGGCAATGACATCTTCGCCGCCCAGCTCCAGCATACGGTATACATGGCAGAACAGCTCTGCTTTGGAGTCCTTCATTTCGTTGTCGGATACGAAATTATGTAACAGGTTCAAACCAACCAGACCCTTGTGCTCCACAATATACTGGAACATTTCCTCGGTGAGGTTTCTCTTGTGGGAGCAGATGGAGCGCAGATTGGAGTGGGTTGCGATAATCGGCTTGGTTGCGATACCGCCCATCAGTTGTTCCATACCCTTATCATTGAGGTGGGAGACATCCACGATGATGTTCTGTCTTTCCATCTCTTTGACAACCTCTCTGCCAAAATCGGTAAAGCCCATCTCCGGATTTTTGTGACCGGAAGCAAGCTCGTTTTCTCCATTCCAGGTAAGAGTCATCATCTTGACGCCGTCTTTTGCAAGCTTTTCAACATTTTCCAGCTTGCCGTCCAGCACTGCTGCACCTTCTACCGAAAGGATTGCAGCACACTTTTTCTTTGCGGTGATTGTTTCGATATCAGAAGGAGTGTTAACCATCTCTACGATATCATGGTGCTCTTTGAGCATCTTGTGAAAATAAGCGCGAACTCTCTCATAATATTCCACAGCATCTGCCCCTCTTTTGCTGTCCGGAATAAAGATTGCAAAAGTCTGGCACCATTTTTCGATCTCTGGAAGATATTTTAAGCTCAGCTGTGTTTTATCTGTGAGCATATTCTCTCCCAGTTCTTCCATTCTTTCAATTGTGTCACAATGCAGGTCAAACAATTTCATCTTACTCATTCCTCCCTACTTAATATTCAATGTCACAAAGCGAAAAGGCATTTTCATAATAATCAACCGATGTGACCATTCCATTCTCTGTCGTCACACACGCGACATCAAATCTCGGCTGAAACCGTTCATAGCCTTCTTGGGTCATCAGAAAGTTCTGTGCTCCCGCAAAGATCCTTCTTCGTTTTTGTGGTGTCAGTGCATCCATGGCGGAAAGCCACGAATCCTTTTTGCGGGTCTTTACTTCCACAAAAGCCAGAACATCTCCATCACAGGCTATAATATCGATTTCTTCCCTGCCGCCGCACTTTGCGTGATAATTATGGTCAACTATAGTATATCCCTTCTTTAAGAGATATTCAATCACTGCTTGTTCTCCAAGTTGACCGGTTGATCTTTTTGTTTTTTTGTTATCCATTTAAAATCTTCTTTAAAAAGCTGCGGCGATGAACCGGACTGATTCCGTATTCTGAAATCCGTTCGTAGTGCAGCTTGGTTGGATAGCCCTTGTGCTGTTTAAAAGCATACTGAGGATAAATCTCATCCAGCTTTACAAGCTCCCGATCCCTTGTCACCTTTGCCAGAATGGATGCTGCTGCAATGGAAGCAGAGTTTGCATCCCCCTTGATTACGGTTCGGGTGTTGTCCATGATTTTAGGGTCTCGGTTTCCATCCACCAGAAGGATGTCCGGCTGGAGCTTAAAATTTTCCTTTAAGTTTTCCACCGCACGTTCCATTGCCAGAAAGGTAGCCTGCAAAATATTGTGCTCATCAATTTCCTGTGCGCTTGCTTCACCAATTCCGTATGCCAGTGCATACTGCTTGATTGGTTCAAACAAGGCTTCTCTCTTCTTTTCTGAAAGCTTTTTGGAATCATTTAATCCGGCAAGAAGCGGACATTTTTTCAGCAGTTCTTCCTTTGGCGGCAGAATAACTGCCGCTGCCACTACTGATCCTGCCAAAGGACCTCTTCCGGCTTCGTCCACTCCGCATACCGTCAAAAAGCCTTCCTCACGCACCTGCTGGTCAAACAAAAATAAATCCGGCTTTTCTGTCATTTTGACTCCTCCTGTTTGATAAACCGCCTTTGACGAAAGTGCACCGAAACAAGCCACAGCACTCCCGCAATCAGTCCAATTTGAACCAAAAGGTCCATAAATCCAAACGGAATCAGAAAACTTCCCGCAATACACAATGCTGTAAACAAAAAGAAAAGATAGGCAATCGTGTATTCCCTCACTAGAAAACGCCGGCATGCAGTCTGATCTTCCGATTGTTCCACAACCGATTTCACATAATCCGGCAGTGGTTCTTTGTGCAGCCTGATAATTTCACGTACAGACATGATCGCTGCAACTGCAGCGATCAGAAAGGCGGTAAATGCTGCTGTTTGTGTTGCTTGCATCTGTTTCTCCTTTACAGCTGCTGGGAGGAATCCTGTACCGCAGTGTGTGGACGCTCCAGCGAAATGCGTCCGATTTTACCGGAACGGAACTCATCCAAAACGGTAATAGCAGCACGTTCTGTATTAACTACACCGCCCGACATCATCATGCCGCGTTTTTTGCCGACCAACTCCAGCAGATCATAAGGCTCCAGACCTTCCGAATCATTCGGTGTCACCTTAAAGCGTTCCTCCAGAAGTTTTGGATAGCGGTTGCGAAGCAGGTCCAAAAAGCGCATTGCAACCCATTCCAGATCATAAACGTCATCCTTGATTGCTCCGGTATAAGCCAGACGTTCTCCAACCTGCTTATCATCAAATTTTGGCCACAGAACACCTGGCATATCCAGAAGTTCGATGCCGCTTTCCAGACGAACCCACTGTTTTCCACGGGTAACGCCCGGTCTGTCCTCTACCTTTACCCGCTTGCTTCCTGCAAGACGGTTAATCAGGGAGGATTTTCCAACGTTTGGAACACCTACGATCATCATGCGGATCGGACGGCTTTCCATTCCCTTTGCTTTTCTTTTTGCCAGAAGGTCAGACAAGGTATCCCTTACCGCCGGGACCAGTTCCTTTAACCCTCTGCCCGAACGGCAATCGAGTGCCAGAGTCCGCACGCCATGGCTTTTATAATATTCCTGCCATTCTTTGGTAACGGCAGGGTCTGCGATATCTGCCTTGTTAAAGACAACCAGACGTGGTTTATCACCGATAATTTTTTCGATTTCCGGATTGCGGCTACTCTTTGGAATTCTGGCATCGCGCAGTTCTACCACGATATCAACCAGTCCCAGGCTTTCCTTCATCACGCGGCGTGTCTTTGCCATGTGTCCCGGGAACCACTGAATACTCGGCGTTTGGGTCAGATATTCCTGCTCCTCTTCCATTTCCGGAGCTGTCTGCTGTTCTTTCTGCATAGTTCCTCCTGTTTTGACTACAAAATTATGGTTTCAAAAATTCCTGATAAACAATCAGGGCAAAATCTTCATTCTGCCCTGACTACTCTTTTTATTCTTCTGCGGAAACGATATTGAGTCTTCCGGTATCGCCGATTTTTCCAAAGCGGTCAAACGGGAAGAAACGGAATAAAGTTCTTCCTACAATATATTCTTCCTTGACGGTGCCGATGGTAGTGGAGCGGCTGTCACGGGAACCATTTCGGTTATCGCCCATGACAAAGATCTCTCCTTCCGGTACGGTCAGAGGAAATTCTGTTCCTTCATCCAGATAGGTCGGTTCCAGAATATATGGCTCGGGAAGTTTTTCTCCGTCCCCATAAACTTCACCGGCTTCAAAATCGATGTCTACCGTCTGTCCCTCGGTCGCAATAATTCGTTTGATCAGAGTGCGGCCCTCTTCTTTGTCCGCCTCTCCGCACAAAACAACGATATCTCCTGCTTTTGGCTCATAAAACAGATTGGAAATCACCAGTCGTTCCTGATCTTCCAAGGTTGGAAGCATTGAGGTTCCGTCTACCGTTGCCGGACGGGCAATGAAAGTAAAAATCAGCAGCATCACAGCAAAAACCAGTGTCAGGGATTCGGCATACTCCAAAATTTCTTTCACTCTGTTTTTCTGTTTGCTATCTTTTTCCCCTGTGTTGTATTCCGGGGATGATTCTCCCGAAAATTCCGGCTGTGCAGGGATATTTTTTTTGTTTTGGTTCTCCATCCGGTGTCCTCCTCTATCTGATCTGCCTTGTGGATATTCCCTCAGGCAGTAGTATTATCATCATAAACAAAAGAAAAACGTAATAACGCTTTCTTTCCGAATAAAAAACAAAAAGGGACAGAAGAAACTGTCCCTTTTTTTTGCGCGAACTTAGCGAATCTGTTCTTTAACTTTTGCAGCTTTGCCGACACGGTCACGCAGGTAGTACAGTTTGCTTCTGCGAACTTTACCGTTTCTGGTAACAACAACTTCAGCAACGTTAGGAGAGTGCATTGGGAATACTCTTTCTACGCCGCAGCCGTGGGAAATACGACGAACGGTGAAAGTGGAGTTGATTCCGCCTTTTTTGATACCGATAACAGTACCTTCGAAAGCCTGAAGTCTTTCTTTGTCGCCCTCTTTGATTTTAACCTGTACTCGTACAGTGTCACCTACTTCGAAAGATGGCAGTTCGTTTTTCATGCAAGACTGGGAAATTTTCTGTAATGCGTCCATTGATCTTTTCCTCCTTAAATTTTCAGATATTCATGCTGGCTTGTTGCTCTGTTGCAGAGGAATATCCACTTTGAATGTCGCAATCTTTTCAAACCTTAACAGTTTTCATATTGCAGATTGTGCATCAACACTCATCTTGAACAAGAAGCAAAGCCTCTTTTTCAGACGGAAACTGTTGCATACCCGAGTATTATATCATGACTTATCCGCGATTGCAAGATTTTTTTCTTACAACACCGCTTATTTCGCCATTTTCCCCGGTTTGCACAATCCAAAATCCACCTGTCTTCCTGCTTTTGTGGTCTTAGCAGAAAGATTTGAGTTCCTTATTATAAACCATCAGGCGCTTGAGCGACTGAACACGAAGTTCAAACGGCGCGTTATCCAGCAGAAGTGTTGGATTGATGTTGAGCTCAATGCCGGTTGCAAAGCGCATCATAGCAGTCAGGAAACCATCTTTTTCTTCCATCGAAAGAAGAGAGAAATGCGGCTTGAGGTCGATCTCCTTTTCGCCCTTCTTGGTCTTCTTGATTACCTTGATTTCATCCTGATTAAAGAAGCTTTCCAGCTGTTCTTTTAAGCCGTCCTGTGCGTCAAAGCAGATTTCATAATCTGCCCAGGCAATTTCCTTCTGGTCCATCTTCTGTTCGCCGGCAGCGAACACCTGAATGTCCGGCGGCAGGCAGGCATTGACCTTCTGTGCAATGGTGTCAAAATCAACCTTCTGTGTCATCTTGAGGTCAACGCACTCATAAACACTCTCACAACCCAGCGAAAGCGGCAGCGGGAAGGTCAGGTACATGTGTGGGTTAAATCCACCGGTATACCAGACTGGAAGTCCCGAACGCTTGAGCGCACGGCTCATGCAGCGGTTCATATCCAGATGGGAGATATATTTTGCACGGTCAAGCTTAGTGAAGAACAATCTGACCTTCTGCGGCTGTTCCAGCAGCAGTGCCGGGTCAACCTTTGGTCGCGGCGGCTCGATCGGGAGAACTTCCCTTTCATAAACCACTTTATCGCTACAGCATTCACCCTGAATCAGCTGGCTTGCACCGCAGCCCGAACATTTTTCACGGCACTGTGGGGTAGTAACGTTTTCTCTTGCCAGCTTGTTTTCCCGAATCAGGAAGTTTTTGCTGACGCAGAAATCCAGGTGATCCCAAGGCATTACTTCATCATACTCTCTGCGGCGATTTGCATAGAAAGCAGGATCAATCTGAAGATCTGCCATTGCATCATACCATCTCTGTGGATCAAAGTACTCATACCAGCCATCCAGACGGCTTCCTTTTTTCCAGACAGCTTCAATCACATCGCCCAGACGGCGGTCACCTTTTGCCAGCACCGCTTCGATAAAGCTGACATCTGCATCATGATAGCTGACACTAATCTTTTTGGATTTTACGCTTGCAAGCAGGTGTTTCTGTTTTTCTCTCAGCAGCTCCATGCTGTCCTGTGCCTCAAACTCGAATGGAGTGAACGGCTTTGGAACAAAGCATGCACAGGAAATGGAAACGCTTACTGCCCTGCCCTTTGGACGGGTCGGCAGGCTGTAATACAGATCCACTACTTTTTGTGCAAGGTTTGCAATTCCTTCGATATCTTCCATGGTTTCGGTCGGCAGACCCATCATGAAATACAGTTTTACCGAGGTATAGCCGCCCTCAAATGCGGTACGGCAGGTATTCATCAGTTCTTCTTCCGTTACAT
>ENA-OPDD01001555-OPDD01001555.1-human-gut-metagenome-genome-assembly--contig:-NODE-1555-length-15268-cov-6.442713_pt1 | contig 15268 bp, 17 predicted proteins | sample MGYA00241574_ERZ501499 | MGnify/ENA primary metagenome ERZ501499 (study PRJEB25962, sample SAMEA2042576) | human gut metagenome | biome: human gut; feature: human-associated habitat; material: faeces...
ACCAGATGGAAGTGTACTTCGGGGAAAAGGATGGCAAGCGGGATTCCCGGAAAGCCTCCTCCCGTGCCGAGGTCCATAATCTGTGTCCCCGGCCTGAAGCGGATTACCTTGGCTATGCCCAGAGAATGCAGCACATGGTGTTCGTACAAGTTCTCTATATCTTTGCGTGAAATGACATTAATCTTAGAGTTCCAGTCCAGATAGAGGTCGTAGAGTGCGGCAAACTGCCGTTTCTGTTCTTCCGTCAGGTCCGGGAAATATTTGAGTATTAAATCCATTGTGAATTTTATATTGATAGACAATTGATTACAGTTCCTATTCGCCGTCTGTTTTTATAGCGCTGCTTAATACAATGAATTTACCGTTCATCAGAGGGGCTATGTCCTCATAAGACAACGTGATTTTGGTTGCTCCCATTACGTATGGGGCAATTTCATATACATTATAATAGAAGGTGATTCCCGTTGGGTCCAGGTAGAAATTCTCGATGGGCTCCAGATCGCCGGTGGTGGCGTAGCCCATGTCCTCCAGCTCTTGGCGGGTGCTGACGTTGTTGTCTGCCATCAGCTGTTTCCAAAGCAAGTCGGTCAGCGTTTCCTTATAGTCGCCTTCAAAGAGGTCGTCCAGGCGGATGGGGCTTAGGGTCTTTAGGTCGAGGTTGAGGAGGGTGGACATATAGATGCCGTGTGCGCCGCCGGTATATTCGTTGTAATCTATACGGTAGGTCAGTACCAAGGTATTGCACAACTGCACATGGCTTTCGATTCCTTTATAATAGGAATACCAGGCTCCTATGCTTTCTTCGTCCTCCTTGTCCTGCTCATCCTTTTTGTACATAGGCTCCAGGTCATTGCGGTAGTCGCCGACATATTTCTCCGTATATTTCTTGACAGCTTCTTCGGGTGTCATCGCCATGTACTTGTCGCCGAAGCAGGCGGAGAGGAAGAAGGTGTTCAGACTGTCTTTCAGCCTCACGTCGGATGACTGGCTGGCGTAGGCAACGTTGAGGATGAGGTTGCAGGCCGGCTTGGCTGTGTCTCCGAAGAGATGTACGGTTTCGTTTACTTGTATACTGTCGAACTCCAACGCATATGCGTTTTTGTTCACGGTGTTACCGCAGGAAAAGAAAAAGCCGCTTGCCGCAAGCAGAAGGACAAGTAGGCTGACAGTTTGCTTTTTCATATTGAATTTCGTTTATAAATCAACATATCAATCAAAAAACTTTATCGACAAATATAGAACTTATTAACGAACTGCACACATAAAAAAGGAAAAATTAATTCCGGCAAACGGTTAAAACTTTCTATCTTTGCAGCGCTTATGAAGGAACTCCGTTACATACTGGCTGTACTCTTTTCCTCCCTTATCATTATAAGCGGAGTGGGGATTTCTGTAGTTCAGTATTGCTGTGCCGGATGCGAGACGACGCAAAGCTGCTGCACTTCCGGCTGTTCCAAATGCCATAATACACATCGTGCCTCACGGCAAACATGCAAGGATACCGGCTGTACAGCCGTCTACTACAAGGTGGATTTCGTGAAGCATGCACACGAGTCTGTTTCGTTCGTGCCATTCCTTACACTGTTTTGCGAGCAACTGCCGCTGTTTGATCACTCCTCGCCGCAGGTGGCTTGTACTCCGAGAGTTGTTTCAGGAGCACCGCCATATGTCGTCGGTTCGCGTCATTATCTGGCGCTCTATTCCACGCTTCTCATTTAGTGTTGTTTTATACGGGGCAATGACCTGGATTGCCCGGAGGGAACTGTTTGTTTTTTAATCACTTCTTTAAGTATAAAACAGAAATGAAATATAGTTTGATAGCCATTCTTCTGTTCTCTTTCACCGCCTTGCAGGCGCAGGTAAAGGGAACGGTAAAGGATAATTTGGGCAACCCGATTGCGGGTGCCAACCTCTTCTGGCAGGGAACCACTCAAGGCACCACCACTTCGGCGGACGGTACTTTCTCCTTGTCCAAACCCAATGACAAGCATATGCTTGTAGTCAGCTTTATCGGTTTTGAGAACGCCCCGGCCTTTTACGGCCCCGCCACGGAGCGCATCCGGCGGGCGCGGGAGGCTGTGGCATCTGACGGGAAAGGAGAATGATGATAGGAACCTACGAAATAATTTACGCCGATCCCCCGTGGCGCTACTCCGCAAAGAAAGTGCAGGGGGCGGCAGAAAACCATTATCCCACCATGAGCATTGATGAATTGTGCGCGCTGCCTGTGGCCGAGCTTGCGGCCAAGGACAGCGCCCTTTTCATGTGGGCCACGTTCCCACAGCTCCCGGAGGCTTTGCGGCTCATCCGTGCGTGGGGCTTCACCTATAAAAGCGTCGCTTTTGTCTGGCTCAAAAAGAACAAAAAGGCGGATAGCTGGTTTTATGGGCTGGGCTTCTGGACGAGGGCAAATGCCGAGGTCTGCCTGCTGGCGACCAAGGGACACCCCAAGCGGCAGGTCGCCGATATTCACCAGTTTATCATTTCTCCCATCGAGGCCCACAGCAAAAAGCCGGACGAAACGCGGGACAAGATCGTTGCCCTCATGGGCGACAGGCCCCGCGTGGAGCTGTTCGCACGGCAGACCCCTCCCGGCTGGGACGTGTGGGGCAACGAGGTAGAGCCGACAGCGGGCCTCTGGTCACGGTGTCCAGAAGATAGCGGAAAGGAGGATGTTTCTTGCCCTATGTGAATGTTCCCAACGATCTTTCCAAGATCAAGACGAAAATTGCCTTTAACCTCACCCGCCGCCAGCTTATCTGCTTCGGCGGCGCGGCTGCCGTGGGTATCCCCGTGTATCTGCTGACCCGTCACGCGCTGGGCGGCACCGGGGCGATGTTCCTGATGATCGCGCTCATGCTCCCGGCCTTTTTCATGGCGATGTATGAGCGTGACGGCCTGCCCTTTGAAAAGGTGGCGCGGAATATCATCCGGGCCAAGTTCCTGCGGCCCGGTGTGAGGCCCTATCAGACGCAGAATATCTACGCCCCGTTTGCGGGAAAGGAGGTCACACTTGAGCAAAAGCCCCAAGAAGTCAAAAAGCCTGACGCGGGCCGGTAATCGTCCGGCGACTATATCGGCCCAGCAGGCCATTCCCTATGTGCGGATGCTGCCGGACGGCATTTGTCAGCTCCCCGGCGGTGTCTACACAAAAACGCTGGAATATGAGGACATCAACTATTCCGTTGCGTCCGCCGAGGATCAGACGGCCATTTTCGGCGGCTGGAGTTCGTGGCTGAATTATTTTGACAGTTCGCTGCCGTTCCAGCTTTCCTTTGTCAACCGCCGCAGCCGCTCCGGGAGCCGCTACAAGGTGAATATCTCCGAGGCGGATGACCGCTTCAACAGCGTCCGCACGGAATACACGGGGATGCTGAAAAACCAGATCGCCAAAAGCAACAACGGTATCGAACGGGCCAAGTACGTCACCTTTTGCATCCCCGCTGAAAATGTGGCCGCCGCCCGTCCCCGTCTGGAACGTGTAGAGGCGGACGTGATCGGCAACTTTAAGCGGCTGGGGGTACAGAGCCAGCCCCTTGACGGGCGGGAGCGTCTTGCCCTGCTGCACGGCCAGCTTCACCCCGGCAGCCGGGAGCCGTTCCGCTTCAAGTGGGCGGACATCGCCCATACGGGCATGGGGACGAAAGACTTTATCGTGCCGGACAGCTTTGACTTCCGGCAGAGCCGCTCGTTCCGCGTGGGCCAGACATGGGGCGCGGCGTCCTATTTGCAGATTATGGCGTCGGAGCTGTCGGATAAGCTGCTGTTGGAGATTTTGGAGCTGGACGCCGAGCTGACCGTCACCATGCACATTCAGACGGTGGATCAGGTCAAGGCCATTAAAACGGTCAAGGGTAAAATCTCCGACATCGACAAGATGAAAGTGGAGGAGCAGCGCAAGGCTACCCGCGCCGGATATGACCCTGACATTCTCCCGCCCGATCTCGTCACCTTTTCCAAGGATGCCGCCGAGCTGCTGGCCGACCTGCAAAGCCGCAACGAGCGAATGTTCCTCTTGACGTTCCTGATCGTCAACACCGCCCCCACGCGGGAGCGGCTGGAGAACGACATTTTCACCGTGAACGGCATCGCGCAGAAATATAACTGTGCCGTCAAGCGGCTGGACTGGCAGCAGGAGCAGGGCTATATGTCCTCGCTGGCTCTCGGCTACAACGGCATTGAAATTCAGCGCGGCATGACTACCAGCTCCACGGCCATCTTCGTCCCCTTTATGACGAGGGAGCTTCGTATGGATGGCCCGTCCCTCTACTACGGCATGAACGCCCTGTCCCATAACGTCATCATGGCTGACCGCAAAAAGCTGAAATCCGCCAATGGCTTATACCTCGGCTCCACGGGCAGCGGCAAGAGCTTTGCCGCCAAGCGTGAATTGCTGAACGTCTTTCTTGCCATCCCGCAGGATCGCATCGTCGTGGTTGACCCGATGGGCGAATATGCCCCGCTGGTGGAGCGGCTGGGCGGCCAGGTCATCGAGATCGCACCGGACAGCCCCAACCACATTTCCCCGATGGATGTTCAGATGGACATGGGCAGTGGGGATAGCCCTCTGTCCCTGAAAGCGGATTTTCTGCTGTCGCTGTGTGAGCTGGTGGTGGGAGGCCGGGACGGTTTGCAGCCCATCGAGAAAACCGTTATTGACCGTTGTGTGCGTCAGGTGTACCGGGAGATGGCGCTGGGGCTGGAAACGGCCAAAACGCCGCTGCTGCAAGATTTGTATGAGGAGCTGCTGCGCCAGCCGGAGCCGGAGGCCAAGCGGATCGCCACGGCTCTGGAGCTTTACTGCACAGGCTCCCTCAATCTCTTTAACCATCCTACCAACGTCAACCTCAATTCCCGCGTGGTGTGCTTTGTGCTCAAAGGCATGGGCGAAAATCTCCGCAAGATTGCCATGCACATCACCAACGATTTTGTCACCTCTGCGGTGGGAACCAACTTCAAAAACGGCGTGGCGACGTGGTGCTATTTTGACGAGTTCCATATTCTACTCCGTGATCCGCTGACGGCCAGCTACTTTGTGACCGTCTGGAAGATGCTCCGCAAACAGGGCTGCGTTCCCTCGGCCCTGACGCAGAACGTGAAAGACCTGCTGGCCAGCCGGGAGATCGAGAACATTCTGGACAACACGGATTTTATGATCTTGCTGTCGCAGGCGCAGAGTGACCGCGCCATTCTTGCCAAGCAGATCGGCATTTCAGAGCACCAGCTATCGTATATCACGCAGTCCAACTCCGGCGAGGGCCTGCTGTTCTATGGCAGCGTCACCATCCCGTTTGTTGACCGCTTCCCCCGTGGCGAGATCTACGACCTGCTGACCACCAAGCCGGAGGACGCCGCCAATGGAAAACAGACAGAATAAGCCGCCCGAGGGCGGGGCTGCTTCTGGTCACGGTGGCCAGAAGTTCCATACCGACAGCGAACAGGCCAAGCTCCACAAGTCCAAGCTCCGCATGGAGAGCCGGGAGGAACGGCTGAACAAGGCCCGTGAAAGGCTGGCAAAGCAGAAGCCGCCGAAAAAGCCTGGCCCCATCAAGCGGATTGCCCGGATCGCCGGACATGAAACCCACGCTTTTCTGCACGGAAAGGTGTATCAGGAGGAGCGCGACAATGTAGGCGTGGAGGGCGGCCATTTTGTGGAGCGTTCCGGCGAGGCTGCGCTGCACTATGGGCGGCACAAGGTACGCAGGGCCATCCGGGAGCACCCGGCCAAGGCCGCCGCCCGTGCGGAGTCCCGGTACATCAAGGCCACGGCGGACTACCATTCCCGCAAGTTTGCACAGGAGCAGCCGGAGGCGCAGAGCGCCACCGCCCGGTTATGGCACCGCCACAAGCTGAAACGGGAGTATCAGCGCAAGGCGCGGGAAACCGCCAAGCAGACCGCCAAAGCCGCCGAACAAACCGTATCGGCCACAGAGCGGTTTGTCCGGGAAGCGGCGGCGTTCGTCAAGCGGCATCCCGTGGGGACGCTGCTTGCGCTTGGCTGCCTGCTGGTGGTGCTGACCCTGCAATCGTGTATGTCCTCGATGGTTTCCGTGGGAAACAGCACCCTTGCGGCCATCGCTGCCAGCACCTATAAGGCGGAGGACGCGGATATGCTGGGAGCCGAGGCCGCCTACTGCGCTCTGGAGGACGAGCTGCAACGCTACCTCGACACCTACACCCGCACCCACGATTATGACGAATACCATTTTGACCTCGACACCATTGAACACGATCCTTATGTGCTGATTTCCATGATCTCCGCGCTCCATGAGGGCGCGTGGACGTTGGACGAGGTGCAGGGGACGCTGCAAGACCTTTTTGACCGCCAGTACATTTTGACTGAGGATGTGGTTGTCGAGGTACGCTACCGCACGGTCACACGGACGGACAGCGAGGGCAACGACTATGAAGTGGACGTTCCGTACAACTATTACATTTGCTATGTCACGCTGGAAAACTTCAATCTCTCCCACGTCCCGGTTTACATGATGTCCGAGGAGCAGCTTTCCATGTACGCCCTGTATATGTCCACGCTGGGGAACCGTCCTGATCTGTTCCCCACGTCCGGCTATATCGGAAAATACATCACAAACCGCCCGCCGGAGCATGAAGTCCCGGAGTCCTATCTGGATGATGAAACCTTTGCCACCATTCTGAAAGAAGCGGAAAAGTATCTCGGTTTCCCCTATGTGTGGGGCGGCAGCAGCCCGTCCACGTCCTTTGACTGCTCCGGCTTCGTCAGCTATGTCTACAATCAATGCGGCTGGAGCTTCGGGCGGCTGGGGGCGCAGGGCCTTTATAACATCTGCTCCCGGACGAGCAGCCCCCGCCCCGGTGATCTGGTGTTCTTTGTCGGCACCTATGACACGGCGGGCGTTTCTCATGTGGGCATCTATGTGGGCGACGGCTGGATGCTCCATTGTGGCGATCCTATCAGCTATGCCAACCTGAACAGCAGCTATTGGCAGTCCCATCTTTACGCCTACGGGCGACTACCGTAAAGGAGGTTTTTTGATATGGCAATTACGAAAAGCGCAAAGATCGAGGCCGAGATTGAAAAGGTCAAGGCCAAAATTGCCGAGCAGCAGGCACGGCTTAAAGAATTGGAGCAGAAGAAGCTGGAGGCGGAAAACAGCGAGATCGTGGAGATCGTGCGCGGCATGAGTATCTCCCTTGCCGATCTGCCGCTGGTGCTCCAGCAGCTCCGGGGCGGCGCTTCTGGTCACGGTGGCCAGAAGCCGACGGAACAGACGGAGGTGACGGAATGAAAAAACTGCGGCTTTTGATGATGACGCTCTGTGTGACCGTCCTCATGGGCAGTATGGCGGTTACAGCCTACGCCGGAGGCGGTGAGGAATGGGACGGCCTTGATCCTGTGGAGCCGCCGTTTGCCGAAACCGCTGAACCCGGCGAGGGCTTCACCGAGGACGGCAACCTTGTGACCCGTGACCTGCTCTACGATAAGGCCACCAACAAGCAGTTCATCACGGTGCAGACCAGCGGCGGCAATACCTTTTACATCGTCATTGACTATGACAAGCCCACCGATGAGGACGGCGAGCAGTATCAGACCTACTTTTTGAACATGGTGGACGAGGCTGACCTGCTGGCGGCGATGCAGGCGGCGGGCGGTGAGCTGCCGGAGTGCTCCTGCACTGATAAATGCGCCGTTGGTGCTATCAACACGGATTGCACCGTCTGCGCCGTGAACATGAGCGAGTGTCAGGGCAAGGCTCCCGAGCCTGCGCCCGTGGTGGAGCCGGAGCCTGATCCCGAGCCGGAGCAGCCCAAGGCCACGGGCAACGGCGGTATGCTTCTGCTGGCGCTGGCCGTGGTGGTCATTGGCGGCGGCGCTGGCTGGTACTTCAAAATCTACCGTCCCAAGAAGCAGCGGGCCGCTGAGTCCGAGGCGGACTACGGCGGCGAGTATGACGGTGCAGAGAATTATGACGAAACCGATCCCGAGGATGACGGGCCGCCGTGGGACGAGGACGGTGAAGAATGAGATTTACCAACAGTCCCTATGAGGACTTTATGAAAGAAAAAAGCTACTTCAAGGGCGTTCCGCCCAACCTGCCGCCCAAAGGCTCCCGCTGTGACGGCTGCCCCTACTGGCATGGGATCGGCTGCGTGTTCTGCTACCGGGAGCAGTTTCGGTCAAAGACAGGGGGCAAACATGAGCCGTGAATTGACCCGGCAGGAAAAAACGGCGATTCGTAAGCTGGTGATAAGGTGGTGCGCCAACTACGATAAAGACTATGGCTGCCTGCCGCTGGACTGCCCCTGTTATATGCTGGGGAAATGCTGGACGGGCGCTTATTGCCGCTATTTCCGTTCGGCGGTGCTGCCCCTTGATCCCGTGCTGGAAAGATCGCTGACAGCGGAGCGTATCACGGAAACCCGGCCCTGCCCGGTGTGCGGCAGGGCTTTCCTCCCGGACGGGCGGCAGCGGTATTGCTCCCCGGCCTGCGCCCGTGCTGCAAGGCGGCAGAAGCAGCGCGGCTATATGCGGAAATACCGGGGGTAGGCTGTGAGCATTTGCCCCCGGAAAACACCCTTAATTGTAGGGCTTTCCGGGGCCGCTTCATGGGCGGGGCGTATGATTTCATAGCCCCGCCCGGTTTTGCAGAGATATTGCTAACATTTTGGAAAGGAGGTCGTATGGACAAAAACCAAGGCTATGAGATCATTCAGGCCGTCATGCTGGAAAATGGCAGGGGCTTTGTGCTGGGGCATAACCCTACCGCTCCCTCGCCCTATGTCACATGGGCTTGCTATGACGACAAGGACGGCCAGCGGCAGTATGAATGGGGGCATTACGGCAGCGACCGTGCCGCTCTGGAACAGGACTTTGCGGCGCGGGTGCAGGAATACCAGCGTCTTTACAACGTCGGCGTCAAGCAGATCGAAGCTCCCGGCCTTTACAAGTATTACTCCACCCAGCGCCCCGTGGACATTGGGACATTCCCAAAGCCGCCCCGCAACGCCCCAGATGAGATCGTCAACTACGATCAGCGTGTCCCGGTTGAGAATGGGACTTTTCTGGCGTGGGGGCATCTGACCTATACCCGGCCATTGACGGCAAAACAGGCAGATGACTATGAACTGCGCCCTGCACCCGATAATCCCGACAGGCCCCGTTCGATCCGGGAGCAGATGAAAACCGCCGCAAAACAGGCCGAGGCTGACCGGGGGCAAGCTGCCCCAAAGAAAAATACCCCTGACCGGGGCGACAGATAGGAGGACATTTATGGAGCAGGAACGCAATCCCAACAAGAACGCCGAGCTTTCGATGGAGCAGAATTATAATCAGATCGATGGCATCATCAACAATCTGCCTGCGCCACCCTCGGAGGAGAAGCCGCTGGATAAGGTGCGGGAACACCCGCCCAAGCGCCGGAGCCGGGAGCGTGAGGAGCGTTGACAAAGAAGCGCGTCCGCAGTGTCCCCATCTATGTGTGGGTACGGCCTGACGAGCTGGAGGTCATTCGGGAGCGCATGGCCGAGGCGGGCATCCGCAACATGAGCGCCTATATCCGCAAAATGGCGCTGGGCGGCTATGTGCTCCACGTTGACCTTGAACCTGTCAAGGAGCTTGTGTCGCTCCAGCGGCGCTGTGCAAACAATCTCAATCAGGCGGCCATCCATGCCAACAGCTACGGCGGCCTGTACCCGGACGAGCTGAAGCGGCTGCAAAAGGACTATGCCGACCTGTGGGGGCCGCTGTCTGATCTGCTGGCCCAGCTCTCCGCCATTGTAACGATGTGACACAGGGGGAACGGCCCCGCGCCGTTCCCAGCTGTCCGCACCTCTGGTCATCGTGACCAGAAGTGCGGAGGGCCGGGACATCCTTGAGCGCCGATTTTTTCAGAGTTATAATAGACATATACAGGAAAAAGGAGGAACCCCCTATGCGGATCATATTCAAAATTCTTGCCGCTCCCTTTGTGCTGGCGCTGACCCTGCTTGTGGCCGTGCTCTCGTTCCTGCTGAGTCTTTCCGCTGGTTTGCTCTCCATCCTCGCGTCGGTGCTGGGGCTGCTGAGCGTCCTGATGCTGTTTGTGGAGAAAGACATTTCCACAGGGATCGCGGGGCTTCTGATGGCGTTTGCCATTTCGCCCTTTGGCCTGCCCGCGCTGGCCGGATGGCTGCTTGCCAAGCTGGACGAGCTGAACGGTTCCCTGCGGGGCTTCATCACAGGCTGAGTTCTGGTCACGGTGGCCAGAAGATGCAGAAAACGGCGGCTGATCCCATCCGCCGTTTGTCGTATGGAAAGGAGGGCTGTCTACGGCCACGACCTACCTCAAATCCCACAAGCGGGCCGATAAGCGGACGGCCCTGCAAAGTCTGAAAGACCGCTTTGGCTATGGCCTGAACCCGGAGAAGCTGGGGGCCGTTTCCTCCTACCTCTGCGATCCGGCCACAGCACACGCCGAGTTCATGCTGGTCAAAAATCAGTATCAGGGGGAAACTGACCGCATGGCCGGACACGGGGCGCTGTGCTACCAGATCCGGCAGGCGTTCCCCCACGGCGAGGTGACGCCGGAGGAGGCCAACCGCATCGGCTATGAAACGGCGATGCGCTGGACAAAGGGCAAGTATCAATTCTTCGTCTGTACCCATATAGACAAGGAGCACATTCACAATCACATTTACTACAATTCCACCGCCTATGACCGCTCCCGGAAGTTCCGCAACTTCATCGGCTCCTCGTTCGCCCTGCGGCGGCTGTCTGACCGGGTATGTCTGGAGCACGATCTGTCCGTGATTGCAAATCCCAAGCTCCACAGCAAGGGGCGGTATCTGCACTACGGTCAATGGCTGGGGGAAAATCAAAAGCTCTCACAGAAAGAACAGATCCGCCTTGCCATTGACGCGGCCCTGACGGAGCGTCCCAAGGACTTCGCAGATTTTCTCCGGCGCATGGAAACGGCAGGCATACAGGTCAAGCGCGGGCGCGGCGGCGCGATCTCATTCCTTGTGCCAGGGCAACAGCGGGCGGCCCGTTTCCGGGCATCCACGCTGGGGGACGGCTACGGCCCCGAGGACGTACAGGCCGTCATTGACGGCAAGGCTCCCACACGAACGGCCACGGCGCGGAAAGCGCCTGCACCCCGCCGTGTCAATCTGCTGATCGATATTCAGGAGAGGATGCGTCAGGGCAAAGGCCCCGCCTATGAACGCTGGGCCAAGGTGTATAACCTCAAACAGATGGCTGCCGCGCTGCAATATCTGAAAGAGCACCAGCTATTTGAATATGACGATTTGGCCGTAAAGACCGACGCTGCCACGGAGCGGTTTCACACGCTGGCTGGGGACATTCAGCAGACCGAGGCCGAGCTTTCCCGTGTGTCCGATCTGATGGCCGCCGTGGTGCAGTACGCAAAGACCCGCCCTGCGTTCGATGGGTATAAGGCCGCCAAGTACAACCGGAAATACCTTGCCGAGCATGAGGCGGAGCTGGCCGACTACCGGGCAGCCAAGGCGACAATGGCCGAGCTGCTGGGCGGCGAGAAGCTCCCCAAAATGGACGTACTAAAAGAAAAACGCCGCCAACTGGCAGCGCGGAAAAAGGCTCTTTATTTGGAATACCGCAAGGCCCAGCAGGATATGCGGGAGCTGGTGGCAGTCAAGGGCAGCGTGGATCACCTGCGCGGGCTGACGGACAGCCAGCGAAATAAGGAGCAGGCCCGTTAGGGACGGCGACGCAGACAACATTTCTTCTGGTCACGATGGCCAGAAGTCCAGCGGGTTTGGGGGCACCCCAACAAGCATTTCCGCAGCGCGGAAATTGCAAGTGTCAATACACTTGCCTTGCTTGCCATTTAGCGGCACCCCAAAAAAGCCCCCTAAAAACGAAGGCTCTTTTACTTGACCTCCGTTTCTCTGGCGTTCTTCAATGCTTGTATTGTAGCTTCAACAACTTGTAAATCCTTTTCATCCAGTGAGTTCAGCATAGCGTTGATCCGCTTTCTACAACTGCTCTCTGTATTTTTGGACGGATAAAAGTATTGGTCTACGGATATGTCAAACATCGTGACCAGTTGATAAAAAGTATTGAGGCTGGGATGCTGGCCGTCATTTTCGTTATACATGATCGTCCGTGGAGAACGGTCAACAATATAAGCCAGTTGCTCCTGTGTCATGCCGCTGGCTTCACGGGCTCGCTTGATGGCAAGCCCTATATCGTGGAAATCAAATCGTCGTTCATCTCGCTCTATCTTCATAATATCACCTAATGTAATTTTACATTTCAGGTCATAGTATTTGAACGACTTTTGTTTTCATACTGCCGACTATTTAATTTCATATCTCTGTCATTTTGTATCTCAGTAGCCTAAAAGTGCAACTCATGTTTGACAATATTGAAAAACACGAAAATTCCCATATAATAGCCATAAGGGGGTGATTTAACTTGAAAATTAGGATCAATGACAGGCCAGATATTCAAGAAATCGAAGTCATCATTAACTGTGTGGCCGATGATCCGCTTGTCAATAAAATCATATCCGCATTAAATACAGTTGATGCCAAACTTCTTTGCCGTCGGCAAGGAGAAACATTCCAGCTTGGTTTAGCAGATATTTTATATATTGAGTCCGTGGATAGAAAGACTTTTCTTTATACAGAGGAGCAGGTGTACGAAACAGATAGACGATTATATGAGTTGGAGGACTATCTGAAAGACCATTCTTTTTTTCGGACATCTAAGACAACGATCATCAATCTACGGCGAACAAAATCAATTCGGCCAGAGATTGGGGCCAGACTTTTGCTCACTATGGATAATCAGGAAAAAATTATTGTATCACGCCAATATGCTGGAAGCATTAAACACGCTTTGGGGGTGAAATAAATGAAACAATATTTCGGTGCGATCTTGCGTTTTTTCAAGGCTGTTTTCTTTACTTTTGGATTGCTTATATTCCTATTTTGCGTTCGGAGATATTTACCCGGTTTTAATGGCAGTCAGGGGGTCGGTCTGGTTGAATTGCGCCTTTGTCTGGCTATGGCAGTTGTTTTTTCTATGGCACACACTATAATCACCTCGGATCGTGTGCCTATCCGGATTAGTTTGATTGCAACCGGCATTCTTAGCTCAATTACCTGCGGTGTACTGTCGGTCTATTCAGGTATTCCATCTGCTATCATAAGGTGGTTCGATATTACAGACACCACAGTAGCAATTCTTTCGTGGTGGGCTGGCTTTTTCATCTGCTTCGTAGTATTGTTATTCATTTATTTTGTTGTGGAGCGTTATTATCGCCATTTGGAGTATCACTATAATGAGGCTCTCGCCAAGTACAAAGAAAGTAGTGGTAAAACAAAATGAAACTGAAAGTCAAAGATATTAGTAAGAATTATAACCGATATTCCGCTCTGCGTGGGGTCAATCTGGAATTAGAACCCGGCCTTTATGGACTGCTGGGGCCAAACGGGGCAGGAAAATCCACTCTGCTAAAAATCATAGCTGGTATTCTTCGGCCTACTGCTGGCAGCATACTTTTGGACAACGAGCCAGTATCGAAACTTGGGGAGCACTATCGTGCCATGCTGGGCTATATGCCGCAAGACCTGGGAATTTACCCTGAGTTTACCGCGAAACGATATTTGCTTTATATTGCCGCTTTGAAAGGACTGACAGAGGCTCAGGCCAAGGCGGAGATCGATAAGCTGTTGGAGGCCGTAGGGCTTTCCTCGAATGCAGAGCAAAAGCTAAAGGGCTTTTCCGGGGGAATGCTTCGTCGTGTTGGAATTGCTCAAACCCTGCTTTGTAATCCGCAAATCCTATTGCTGGACGAGCCTACTGCTGGTTTAGATCCACAGGAGCGTGTACGGCTACGAAATCTTTTGTCAGCGTTAGCCCAACACAGTATTATTATTTTGTCCACTCACATCGTTTCTGATGTTGAACTGATCGCAGAAAAAATAATTTTGCTTCGAGAAGGGCAAATAGCGGCCTTTGATACGGTTGCTGGCCTTGTGGGGAAGTCAACCTTGGAAGATGTGTATCTGACCTATTTTCAAAAGGAGGCGTAATATGCGGTTGCTCACAAAATTAGAGCTTGATAAGCTCATACGCCGGAAATACCTGTTGCTTGGTGGTCTGCTCCTGTTGGGGTACTCCTCATTTATGTTTTTTTCCTGTTGCATGAACTCATCCCCCACCTTTCCAGTGGAAACTGCTGACGGTGTGGAAGTAACAGGGCGTGCGGCGGCACTTTACAACAAGTCCGTTTATGAGCAATACGCAGGAGAATTGACAGACGAGGCCGTTGCTCATGTGTTGGATGACTTTGTAGATTTGCGGGATGCTCATGGGGAACATTCGTTTAACTGGCCTGTCATTTATGACAATTTCTCAATTTTTCGAGCTGCTGATCAGGCTGACCGTGAGCGTTCAGAATATGGATATATCAGCGTTGCTGATGCGGGAGTCCTATCCTTTCATTCGCCTTTAGTCTTTTCTTTTGATTATACTTGGCAGACTGCTTTTAACATTCTGTTTAACTCGAATGTAGTATTTGCCATTTTTCTTCTGATCGTGTTGGCCCCTGTCTTTTCTGAGGAGTACAGTAGCGGTGCGGCAAATGTCATTCTCTCCACTCGTTATGGAAAGAGCAAGGTGATACAAGCAAAATTTACCGCCGCTTTTTTAATTGCAGCCATCAGCGCAGTTATATTTTGTGTGGTCATCCTTTTAGCCTGTGGAGCCTATTTTGCTGGGTTCGAGGGTTGGAATGCGGATATTCAAACGCAGTTTATGTCAAATCAATCGCAAATCCCCATCCGTATGAACAACTTGCAGTTTTTCCTTGTTGTTATGCTTTTCTATTGGCTATCCGCTGTTGGAACTGCTGTGCTGGCCTGTTGCTGTTCGGCTCTATGCAAGAAGTCACTCATAGCGTTGATTATGAGCGGTGTGCTCTATTTCCTTCCCTATTTCCCGATGAAGTTAGGCGGTGTACTTGGTGAGTGGATGTTCATATTCCCCATTTGGTCTGCAAAAGCACAATGGGTATTGAGAACCGCAGAACATAAGTTAGTCAACCTATTGCCGCTCTCCTGTGAAATGCCTGTTTGGATTGTAATATTTACGCTGATTTTCACAGTAGTATCGTTTCTAATCACTTGTAAATCGTTTTCAGAATATCAAGGAACATAAGCCCTTTAATAACAGAACAATCTGCCGGACGACGGCAAAAGAAAAAAAGCCGTCGCAACGCAGACATAATTTCATGCGCCCAAGAAGCGGCGGCTCGATTTT
>ENA-OPDD01001567-OPDD01001567.1-human-gut-metagenome-genome-assembly--contig:-NODE-1567-length-15193-cov-7.438433_pt1 | contig 15193 bp, 12 predicted proteins | sample MGYA00241574_ERZ501499 | MGnify/ENA primary metagenome ERZ501499 (study PRJEB25962, sample SAMEA2042576) | human gut metagenome | biome: human gut; feature: human-associated habitat; material: faeces...
ATAACCTCCTGTGCGTCCATATAGGCTTCCTTTACACTTAAAATTATGCACTCCAGCGGGCAGATCCGTATTCTTCGCCCTGCCGTAACTTCTTGCGATTCTTGCCTTTGACGTAGACCGCCAACTTGAGCAGCGCACCGGCAATCAGACCGATGAGTAGATCGACGGGATGAAAGCTGGGCAGCGGATTTGCAAAGGCTGTGCCGAACACGGCAAAACCGTTTGTCAGCTTGTCGATGAACTCTGTGCCGGGTGCGAGACGGAACACGGCGGCGATCTTATCTGCAAAGTAGAAGGCGAAGACATACGGAAGGTTCAGAAGAACGAGCTTCTTCACATTGGGCTTGTTCACAGCTCCACACCCCGATCCTTGGTTTTGACCTTGACCTTCTCCTTGTGCTGCGCCTTGCTCTGAGCTTTCTCCTGATCCAGCTTGTGCCGGATGGACGGCTGTTCCTTCTGCATGACCGTCTTGGCGGAGAACTCCTTGAAGGCGGCGGTCATGACATCAACGTCCCGCCCCTTGAAGAAGACAAGGTAGCTGGGCGGTTCTACGGAAACGTCCTTCTTGAGCGCAAAGTCCAGACCGTATTTGCTGGCAGTCCGCTCAAAGGACTTGATGTTGCCATCCGTCACTTCGATGTTGGAGATGGCGGCGTTCTGGCTCATCAGATGCTTGATGGACTGCTTGCCGCGATAGGTTTTGGGCTGCTGCATCTGCTTCTGCGCCTTCTCAATCTCCTGCACGAACTTGTCCAGCGCCTTTTTCAGCACCTCGGCTGAGATTTTGCCGCCCTTGATCATGATTGCAACAACTTTGGTGTTGACTTCATCCTGCATTGCAGTGATACCTCCTTTCCTTGAGATGATTGAGGGGATGCTGCCTCAGCTAAGGCGGTACACCCTTGAGACAGAAGATTTTCATTCGAGCTATCCTCCTTTCCGCCGAGTTATCTGTATTTTCCGAACAGACTTTGCTTTTCGGAAAAAGCGTCCAGATCGTCAATGATGAAGAGATCGCTGCGCCAACGTCCCGGCCACACTGCAAGGATTTTGCTGATGCCAGCCTGTGCGTTTATGTAGGCAGAACGTTTTTCACAAATCGTGGATAACTGGGTAACGGCTCCGTCAGGCGAGACCTCCATGTAACAGACCTGACCGCAACCATACGGAAAACAACCGGTTTCTTTTGCACTTCTCATATTTATCCTTTCCGAGCATTGCTCAAACAGCTTTTGAGGCTGCAATCGTATGTATGTGTTATTCTGAGGGCTTGTCCTGCCCGTAGAGATCATGGTTGACGAGAGCGGAGTAGTAATTGTCTATCGTGACAGGGGCGTTGTAGAGTGTCGTCAGGATATATGCTCTGATGTTACGAATATTGGAGGGGTTCTTTGCCATAGAGTCGATTACATACTCGATGTGACTGTCATTTAGCTTGAGATACCGCGATTTAATCACAGACACAGGGATGTCCTCTCCGTTAATACGGATTGTCTGAGCGCAGGAGCAAACAACGTCCAAGATAATGTCTACAATTTCTTGCAGCCTGTCATGGTCATAACGATAGTTCCTAAGAAGGTTATCGAAGCCGATGTTATCTTTAATCAGCTCTTCGTATGCGCTTCGCTCATCCATCCCATCCATCCTATCAAGATTGATAGATGGATGATTCATAGAGTCCGTATTTGATCCTTCTATAATTTCTTCATTCGTACTTAATAGCGTGGGCTTTACCGATGACGCATTCTTCGATGACGGATTTTCCGTTGTCGGCTTTTCCGATGACGGTAAATCCGTTGGTGGAGAAGCCCGCTGCGGACGCTCATAAACTGTGTACTCGCATTTCGCAAATCGACCTCTTTTGTCGTAAAGTTGTCGCCTGATAATATAGCCGTGTTCTTCAAGGTTGCTGAGTGCTGCTCTGGTGGAATCTAGCCCGTCGGAACTGAGTGTCGCAAGCCCCTTGAGGGAGTAGCCCCAGCCATCAGGAAGGCTCAGGATCAGTGACAGCAGTCCTTTTGCCTTGAGTGTAATAGATCGATCTCTCAGGTGGCTGTTGGACATGACCGTGAAGCCTTTTGTTTTTTCAGCGCGGATAATTGCCATTTGGTATCACCGCCCCAGCTTTTCCTTGCGCGTGGAAATCGCTATCGGAGAATAGGGACAGAACTGAAAAACACAGGACTGATATTTCCAGTGGGGGCGATGGAAGCGGCAGGTGCGGCATTCTGGCGTGATACCATCGTAGCCGCTGTCAAAATGGGAATAGGGTGTTTCCTGCATCAGAACCTCAAATGCGAGAAGGGTGTTTGGAATCATAAGTGTTACCTCCGTTGTGATAAAAAAATAGCCCCGGTATTGTTCCGCTCATGCGTGGTACAGTACCGGGGCTATCCCGTTGAGTATTTTGTTCTTTGCTGCGACCTCCTTTCGAGAGCGCGGTTGCAGCTCACCGCAGTCATACAGCTTGTTCTCTGAATGCTTGCGAAGTTGGACAAAATCAGCGAAACACCAGTGTTTTCAAGGCTTTCTGACCTTGCTCCTATTATAACTTAATCGTCTATTCGACAGACTACGACAAGATTGGACGCAATTCAACAAATATTAGCCCTTCCGTGACAGGACAGGTCTTTTACGAGAATAGATTTGTGGAGGAACACACCATGCCAACACTGGAATGGATCGGAAAAAGTAAAGTCATCAATCACCATCAGGAAGTGCCGTTCCGGGTGTTGGAGCGCCAATACAGCTATGACGAGCAGGGCCAGCATGAAGAAGATAACGGCAGCGAAAATATGATTATCCGGGGCGATAATCTGGAGGCCCTGAAAGCCCTGTTGCCCCGGTACGAGGGGCGCGTCAAGTGCATCTACATCGATCCGCCCTACAACACGGGCAACGAGGGCTGGGTCTACAACGATAATGTCAACGACCCAAAAATCAAGAAGTGGCTGGGCGAGGTTGTCGGCAAAGAGGGCGAGGACCTGACCCGCCATGACAAATGGCTGTGCATGATGTACCCGCGCTTGAAGCTGCTGCAAAAGCTGTTGGCAGAGGATGGGGTTATTTTCATCAGCATTGATGATACGGAATATGCCAATCTGAAATTGATTTGTGACGAGATTTTCGGAAGCAACTGCTTTGTTTCCAATATTTCATGGCAGCGTACATATTCCACACGCAATGATTCCAAAGGCATCGTAAACGAAGTTGAACATCTGCTGGTTTACAGCAAGCAGCCCGATTGGAATCCAAACAAATTGCCTCGAACAGAGGAAATGAACTCAAAGTACAAAAACCCAGACAGCGACCGGACTCTCTGGCGCACAGATAACGCCTTTGCACCGGGTGCGGCTACACACCAAGGTATGGTTTACGCGATTCAACATCCATTTACGGGGAAAATGCTCTACCCTGCAAATGGCCGTTGCTGGACATTTGGGCAAGATCAAATGCTGGAAATTATGCGTGGCTGGTGTGATTATGAACTGCGTGATTTGAACGACGCTCATGAGCGCGCTGTTGTTTGCGGTGTTGCTGATGAGGATGTGCGGCAGGGTGTTCAGGCAATCGTTCTTTCTGAGCCCCTTGAGATATCCGCGCAAAAAGCACAAGCGGTTTATGATCGCGGACAATGGCCTCGATTCTTCTTTACAAAGGGTGGAAAAGGCGGCATCGCGCGGAAAACCTATCTTGAAAATGTCGGCGGGAAACTCCCTACCAATTTCTGGCCATTTTCTGAAACAGGTCACACTGATGAAGCCAAGAAAGAAATGCTGGCCATTTTTGACGGGAAAGCCACTTTTGATACTCCGAAGCCTCGACGTTTGCTGGAGTTTGTACTGAAAGTTGCCGGAAGTGAGGATGCGCTGATTCTTGACTCCTTCGCCGGTTCCGGCACCACCGCCCACGCCGTTCTGAATATGAACAAAGCCGACGGCGGACACCGCAAGTTCATTCTTGTTGAGATGATGGACTATGCCGACAACATTACTGCCGAGCGGGTGAAGCGGGTCATCCAAGGCTACGGCGAGGGCAAAACGGGCGTGGAGGGTACGGGCGGCAATTTCAGCTTCTACGATCTGGGCGAACCGCTGCTTGTGGGCGATTGCCTGAACGAAGCTGTTGCCCCCGAAAAAATCCGGGAATACATCTGGTTCATGGAAACCAAAACGCCCTATGCCCCTCCTGCTGGGGACAGCCCCTATTACCTCGGTAACCACAACAGCACGGGTTACTACTTCTACTATGAGCCGCAGCGCGTGACGGTTTTGGACTATGCGTTTCTTGCCACCATCAAAGAAAAAGCCGATGGAACGGTCATTTATGCCGACCGCTGCTCCATCGGTGAGGACAAGCTGGCGCAGATGGGGATCACCTTCAAGAAGATTCCCCGCGACATCAGCAGACTGTAAAAAGGGAGTGCGTTCATCATGGCTTTTACATATTATCTCCCAGATGCAAACGGAAACAAGATTGAATACGGAACTTCCTCAAACGCAGTAATCATCATTGGTGCAAATGGTTCTGGAAAAAGCAAACTGGGAGCTTGGATTGAGCAACACGATTTTGAAAATGTCCACCGCATTGGTGCGCAGCGGAATCTGAACTTTAATGAAAATATCCCTCTCAAAAGCTATTCACAAGCCGAAGATTTGGTGTTTTATGGTACTGCCGACAGCACAAGCGGATGGAAAAGGCAAAAAGGGCTACGTTGGAATTACGGGAAATCCTACACGACTACCATGATGAGTGACTTTGAGGATGTCCTCGCAGCTTTGATTGCTCTGACAAACGTACGGAATGCTGAATTTATTACTGAGTGCAAAAAATGCGAAGCTGAAAAACGTGAAAAACCCCACACACCGCATACTGCCATTGACCAGCTGATTGAAATATGGGACACTATCCTCCCCCAACGGAAGTTAAAATATTATGATGGGAGATTCTCGGCTGTTCTGCCTTCAGGTGATGACTCTAATGAGTATTCTTCAAATCAAATGAGCGATGGAGAACGCGCCGTTCTATATTTAGCTGCACAAGTACTTTGCGTCCCCGCAAATAAAACGCTAATTATTGATGAGCCAGAGATACATTTACACCGTTCCATTATGAACAGATTATGGTCTGCTCTTGAAAGTTTTCGGCCTGATTGCCTGTTCATTTATATCACCCATGATACGCAATTCGCTGCGGCACATGGACAGTCAGATAAAATTTGGATCAAAGATTTTGATGGAACTCATTGGAAGCTTGAAAAGCTGGAAGATAGCGAGCTCCCGGAAGAATTACTCTTTGACATATTAGGCAGTCGAAAAAATGTGCTGTTTGTTGAGGGCGAAAAAAACAGCTATGACACTCAGCTATATAGCATTCTGTATCCGAACTACTATGTAATTGCCTGTGGTAGCTGTACACAGGTTATTTCGAGAACAAAGGCTTTCCGAAATAGTCCTTCACTGCATCACTGTCAAGTGTATGGTCTTATCGACCGGGATTACCGCTCCGATTATGAGATCGAAAAATATAAAGATGACGGGATTTATACACTCAAAGTTGCCGAAGTCGAAAATTTGTTTTTGGTGGAAGAATTGATACGTCTGATAGCAGATCATCTTGGGCAAGCGCCTGATGATAGCTTTGCCAAAGTAAAAGAGTACATTATCCATACTCGCTTTGCCTCTCAAATTGATCGGCAAATTTGCCAAAGCGTAGTTGCGCATTTGAAGTATCAGCTAACCGCTATTGAGTTGTCAAAAAAGAATGATGACGAAGCAAAAAACAGCTTAAATGCTGCATTGCAGAATATTGACTACGAGAAAACAAAAGCAGAGGAGGAGTCAAAATTCAACGGAGCATTATGTGAAGATGACTATGCCAAAGTACTTGGTGTATTCAACGAAAAGGGCTTAATAAGCTCCGTTGGGCATTTTCTCGGATTGGTAGATAAGGAGTACTGTAAAACTGTACTGGCGCTTCTCAATGGAAAAATGCGTGATGCAATTTCAAACGCTATTTCGGCTTATTTGCCTCCGGAAATTCCAAGATAAAGAGGTATGCTCTATGGAACTGAAATCTTATCAGAAAAAGGTTATAGCGGACTTGACCCGCTATCTGGAACTGCTGAATGAAACCAAGAATTATGAAGCGGCGTTCCGCTTCTTCTGGCAGGAAAAAAGCGCGCCCACATTGGGGTACTATCAGGATATTCTGCCCGGTGTCCCCAACCTCTGCTTCAAGGTGCCCACAGGCGGCGGCAAGACCTTTATCGCCTGTAATTCCATTCGCCCCATTTTTGACGCTCTGCCTGTTACCAAGACAAAGGCGGTGGTATGGCTCGTTCCCTCAGACGCAATTTTGGTGCAGACGGTAAAAGCACTCAAAGATCCCCAACATCCATACCGCCAGAAAATCGACGTGGATTTTGGCGGGCGCGTGGAGGTCTATACCAAGCAGGAGCTTTTGAACGGGCAGAATTTCAATCCGACTGCTGTTACGGAACAGCTTTCTGTTATGGTGCTGTCCTACGATTCTTTCCGTGGGCGCGGCAAGGAGGGCTTGAAAGCCTATCAGGAGAACAGCAATCTTGCGGAGTTCGCCAAGGTGCTTGGCAAGCCCGACAGCCCCATTGAAAAGGCGGACGAAACCGCCCTGTTCCAGATTATCAATCAGCTTAACCCGCTGGTGATTGTGGACGAGAGCCACCACGCCCGGTCTGATCTCAGCCTTGAAATGCTGGAAAACTTCAATCCCTGTTTCGTGCTGGATTTGACCGCTACGCCGAAAAAGGAGAGCAATATCATCTCCTATGTGGACGCGGTGCAGCTAAAGACGGAAAACATGGTCAAGCTGCCCGTGATTGTTTACAACCGGGAAAGCCAAGCCGATGTGCTGATTGACGCTATCGATCTGCGAAATAAGCTGGAAGAACTCGCCGGTGGGGAGTATGCCAAAACAGGAAAGTATATTCGCCCCATCGCGCTGTTCCAGGCACAACCAAAAGGCAAGGAGGACGCTACCACCTTTGAAAAACTGCGGGACAAGCTGGTGGACGCTGGCATCCCGGCAGAGCAGATTGCCATTCGCACTGCCGATGTGAACGAACTGAAAAATGTGGATTTGATGTCTTCCGATTGCCCTGTTCGCTATATCATCACGGTCAATGCGCTGAAAGAGGGCTGGGATTGCCCCTTTGCCTATATTCTCGCGTCCCTTGCCAACAAAACCAGTCAGGTGGATGTGGAGCAGATTTTGGGGCGTATCCTCCGCTTGCCCCATACAAGCCAGCATACACAGGCAGCTCTGAATATGTCCTATGTGCTGACTTCCTCCAACGATTTTAACACTACCGTGCAGCACATCATCAAGGGATTAAACAGTGCAGGATTCAGCGACAAGGATTATCGTCTGGCCGAACCTGTGAAGCCCCAGGTCTCGGAGCAGCCCCCGGTGCAGATCGACATTACCGAACTGCAAGGAGTTTCCGATACGGAAGCCCCTTCGGAAACGGAACAGGACGATTTTGCAGAGCTGGATGGGAAATCCATCGGGGCAGAACTGGAACGCCGCCGGGAACAGGAAAAATCCTCAGAAATTACCCCGAAAGCTGACAGTATGCTGGATGATGCCAACAAAGCCGGTGACGCGTACAACAACGCCGTTAAACAGGGGCAGGATGATCCGCAGATTCAGAATCTTCCTTGGGAGGTGCGGGAACAAGTGGCTACTTTCCGTGTTCGTCCTCAATTCCAAAGTGACATTGAAACTCTTGTGATCCCTCAATTTTTCCAGGTGATCCCCGATACCCTGTTTACGGAAGGTACGCTGGAACTGCTGGAAAAAGAACAGCTCGCCGAAGGCTTCACGCTGAAAGGAAAGGCATACGACATTGATTTTGCCGCAGCCGATGATGAGATTGCCGAGGTCGATGTGCGGGCAAATGAGGGCGGATTGCCCAAGGTGTTCAAAATGACCAGCGCAGAACAGCGGTATTTCAAGGAATACTTCAACAGTCTGCCGCCGGAGAGTCGTGTGCGCCAGTGCAAGGATATGATGTTCAATCAGCTTAATAAGTTGAACATGGTGGATGCCGCCGAACTGAAAGCCTACATAAAACGCATTGTGGACGATATGGACAAGGCACAGATCGCCGCTATGGAGAAGGCACCGCTGGGATATGCCAAAAAAATCAGGGAAAAGATTGAATCCCTGCTTGATGCACATTATCGGGAAACTTTTGCAAAATGGCTGGAAACCGAACGCATTGTATGCCAGCCGTCCTATCGGCTGCCGACAGTTATTCATCCCACGACCAGCACAGACATATACGGCGGTTCTTTGTATGAAGCCGAGGATGGCGACATCAACAAACTGGAACAGGATTTAATCATGGAGTTGACAGCCTTACCGAATGTTCGCTGGTGGCATCGCAATCTCTCCCGGCATGGCTTTGCCATCAACGGTTACATCAAGCACTACCCGGACATTATGATTATGACCCAGAGCGGCAAGATTATCTTTGCAGAAACCAAGGGCGATCATCTGAAAAACGATGACAGCCGGGAGAAGATCGAACTGGGACGCGCGTGGCGGACTGCCGCCGGGAGCCAGTACCGTTATTACATGGTGTTCAGGGATGGAGAAAATCTCCTGCCGGGAGCTGTCAGCATGAGCCAGTTTGTGGAGACGATAAAGGCACTGTAAGTGTAAAAATTCATACGGATTCAGGCAGCAGGAGTGATTCTGCTGCCTTTTTCTTTGGATGGCTATTCCGCTGGCTATGGTCTGCGGATTGTCATAATTTTCAAAAAGGAGCGTGGTAGTAATGAAATTGGAAACCGTTCAAAGGAGGTGGTGCGCCGATGCAAAGCAGAAAACGCAGACGGATTCTGATGCAGGAGGCGGAATATGGCAAAACCGCTTGACCCCAAAGCGATAGAGGCAGAGCGGCAAACCAGCAGCCGAGCTGAACGCCGGGAACAGAAACGCCGCCAGATGCAGGACGAGATTTCTTATAACCAGCGTGGAAATGGTGTTATTATTATTCCACCGCAGAAACGGCGGGAACTTGCAGATGAGCCGCCCAAACTCCGTGTTGCGGCGTATTGCCGCGTCAGCACACAGGAGGAACAGCAGGTCGGCAGCTTTGATATGCAGATTCACCATTTTACCAAGAGGATTGAGGCAAATCCGCAATGGGAGCTGGTTGAGATTTATCAAGACGAGGGCATCAGCGCAACTACCGTTGAAAAACGTCTTGGCTTTCAGAAAATGATTGCCGACGCAGTTGACGGGAAGATTGACCTGATTCTCACCAAAAGCATCAGTCGTTTTGGTAGAAATATCGTGGATATTCTGGACAATCTGCGAACGCTTTCTGCGCTGAACCCGCCCGTTTCCGTTGAGTTTGAGACAGAAGGAATCACCTATACCGGCGATGGGCGGAATAATCTGCTGATCTCATTGCTGGCAGCCTTGGCTGAAATGGAGTCCCAGCAAAAGAGCGAGGCAATTAAGGCTGGTATCCGCTGGCGCATGGCGGAGGGCATCTACAAGTTCTCCGTTCAGAACACGCTTGGCTTCTATCGTGATCATTTCGGGCGGCTTGTCATTGAGCCGACCGAGGCAAGAATTGTTGAGTACATCTATGAAAGCTGCTTGGAGGGCGCAACGCCAGCGGAAATAGCCGCTGCCCTGACAGAGCAGGGGATCAAATCTCCCATGGGTAATGACCTCTGGTCTGCCGGTACTGTCCGCAGCATCCTCCGAAATGAGAAATACTGCGGTGATGCCTTGATGCAGAAAACCTATACCAAAGATTTCCGCACACACAAGTCGGTTAAAAACACGGACTTGAATATGTATTTCAAGGAAAACCATCACATAGCGATTATCAAAAAAGAGGATTGGATAACAGTACAGAAACTGCTGTCAGAGCGGCACAGCACGGCAAAACGAGCTGCATTGCGTCGCCTGAGCAATCACTTCGTCGCATACCGCGTAAAGGATGGTCTTTTCAAGGGCTATCTGATCATGGACTCCCGATGGTCTTTTATGGAACGTCAGGAGTTTATGAAAATCGTGGATGAGGCGCAAAACACAATGAAATGAAAGGATTTTTACTATGAACTTTGATTTTTCCGCTTTGAACTTTGAAACCATCGACTCCAACATCAACGCCTACCCAGATATGTTCCTGAATCAGAACGGCGTGACTTTCACCAAGAAGGTGCTTGAGGACTTGGGTTATCCCGCCTTTGTTTTGTGCCTGTTGGATGCGAAAGCAAGAGTGTTCGCAATCCGCTCCTGCAAGAGCAACGAACCGAAGGGCTTCAAGTTCTCCAAGCCGAAGGGTGAGCAAAAGGGTGTCGTAACAATTTCCAACAAGAATCTGCTTGACCCGCTCCGCGCTGTCACTGGCGAGGATTGGATTCCCGGCAAGCGTTACAAGGTACGCGGTTTCTGGGTTGCCGATGCAAAAACCATGTGCTTTGACCTTAACGAGGGTGTTCAGGAGGACTTTCGCCCTGTTACGCCGAGCAATGACGCAGAATAACCCTTGATACTCAGGGAGAAAAGGGAGAGCCAAAGAGCGGCGGCAAGCCACCTGAGCGAGAAAGCCACCTCTCCCTTTTCTCCCTCGCTGCGGCTATGGAAACCGTGGAAAACCGCAAGTGGTTTACACACCGTTCCCACAGCCTGCACTTACCCTCTTATTCCTCTCCGGCTTTCTCCCTATACAGAGAAAACGTGTTCATTTTTGTTCCGAGAACGTACAGTTACCGTGATAGGTAGAGCGCAGTATGTCAACACGGCATAGAAAAACAAATGGCACACAGGAGGGATTATCCTCCAAAAAAAGCCCCGAGACGCAACAAAAAGAAGCCCAGCACGCGCCGTTTGACGTGATGCTGGGCTTCTCCTCATTACAGCGATTTCAGCGGGTAAAACAATGCTCTGTTTGCAAGAAGCACTTTCGCATTTTGCCAAATGGTGTAAAAATGCTCTATGCCGTAAAATTCCACATCCAAACGCGTACCGTATACGCTCTGCCGTGCTTTGCTTTCTGATGTGCTTTTTTCATGCAGGGAGAAAGGATTTCACTGTTCTCACTATCTCCGGTTTTAATAAGGCATTTTTACTGCCTCACAGTGACTTTACTCAGCAATTAAGCCGAAATGCCGCAGAGCATCCTTAATTGCCTCGACCTTTTCAGGCGGGCATGGATGATACTCATGCTTCCTCTGCTCCACAGCGTTCGGCGCTTTGTGCATATCCAATCCGACCATGCGCTTGACCTCTGCAATATATGCAGTATGGACTTTGAAGCCGTACTTTTCCTGCACATATTCCTGAATACGCTTATAGGTCGGATGCTCCTTGACCTCGCCGGTTTCCACTTCCATTCTGACTTCAACCGTCAGTGGATTTGTTTCCCGTGACAAGAGGACCACCGTCTCAACATGATCCGCCCTCGGGAACATGTCCACTGCGCAGGCGCGCTGGGCGGTGTAGCCGAGGTCTGCTAAGCGCTTCACGTCGCGCGCCATGGTCGCGCTGTCGCACGAGACGTACACGACACGTCCCGGCTGCATCTCGGCGATGCTCTCCACCATGTCGGCGGCCAAGCCCTTGCGCGGCGGGTCGACGGTGATGACGTCGGGGCGCAGGTTTTCGCGCGCGAGCTTTTTTGCCACATCGGACGCATCGCCGCAGAAAAACTCCGCGTTTTTAACGCCGTTGCGCGCGGCGTTTTCGCGCGCGTCGTCGATGGCCTCGGGGACGATCTCCGCACCGAGGACTTTCTTCGCGTGATCCGACAGTGCGAGCGTGATCGTGCCCGCGCCGCAGTAGAGGTCGAGCACCGTCTCCTGCCCCGTGAGGCCCGCAAATTCGATGGCTTTCGCGTAGAGCCGCTCGGCCTGTACGCGGTTGACCTGATAAAACGACGGCACACTCAGCCGGAACGTCTTGCCGCAGAGCGTATCCTCAAGCCGGTCGCTCCCCCAGAGCGTGCGGTAGCAGTCGCCAAGGATAACGTTGCCCTTTTTCGTGTTCGTGCCCAGCACGATGCCGGTGCACTTCGGGCACGCATCGCGCAGGAGCGCGACGAGCCGGTCTTCTTTCGGCAATTTATCTCCGTTCACGAGCACGCAGACAAGGCTCTCCCCCGCCGCGTTCGAGCGAATGTAGAGATGGCGGACAAGGCCGCGGCCCGTCTTTTCGTCATAACCCGCGACGCGGCAGGACTGCATATATTCGCGCAGCGCCTCCGCCGCGGCGTCGGCCTCAGGTCTGACTAATAAGCAGTGCTCGCACTCGATGACCTCGTGCGTGCGGGCGCGGTAAAAGCCGACCGCGCCGTCCTTTGATACAGGGTACTGTGCCTTGTTGCGGTAGCGCAGCGTGTCCTGCGCGCCTAAAATCTCCTCAACCGTCACATCACTGCCGCCGATGCGGGACAAATTGTCCTGCACGCGCTGGCGTTTCAGCCGCAGCTCCTCTTCATAGCGGATGTGGCGGTACGTGCAGCCGCCGCAGCGCGGGAAGTACGGGCAGTCCGGTGTGATGCGCTCGCTCGACGGCTCGATCACCTCGAGCACTTTGGCAAAGGCGACGCTCTTGAGCGTCTTTAAGATGAGCACGCGGCACTTCTCGCCGCGCAGCGCGCCATGGACGAACAAGACGCGCCCGTCGATGCGCGCAACGCCCATGCCGCCCTCGCCATAGCCCTCGATGGTGACGGTATGCTCCTGATTTTTGGCAAGCTCCATCGTCTTCTCCTCTCAGAAAAGGTACTTCGCGCTTTTGTCGCGCGAAGTACCTTTTGTTGTGTATCTCAAATCACTCGCGGAAGCGCTCGATCAGGCTGATGATCTGGCCGGTGAGCGCAGAAATGTCCTTGTTGGGTCTGCCCTTGCAGCGCTTGGCAAACTCAAGCAGCGACTCCGCTGCCGCCACGAGCTTGGCGTAGAGGTTGTCGGCACGGGACTTCTGCGCCGTGCGCTTGCGCTCGGAAATGTAGCCCTCGCTGACCATTTCGTTCGCAGCGAGGTCGTAGCACTCGGTAAATTTGGCCGCGTGCGCATGGAAGCCGAGGGAATTGAGCTCTTCGGCAAACACGGGCGCAACGTCCTCGTCGCCGTGGACAACAAACACGTGCGTCGGCTTCGGGTCGAAGGCCTTGATCCACTCGACAAGGTGGTCATGGTCGGCGTGGGACGAAAGGCCCTGGAAGTTGACGATTTTCGCCTTGACGGCGATCTCCTCGCCGAAGAGCTTGACCTTTTCAACGCCGTCGAGCAATCTGCGGCCCAGCGTGCCGGGCGACTGGAAGCCGACGAACACGACCGCGCTGTTCGCGCGCCAGAGGTTGTGCTTGAGGTGATGGCGGATACGGCCCGCGTCGCACATACCGGAGGCGGAAATGATGACCTTGGGCGTCGAGTCCATGTTGAGCATCTTGGACTCCTCGCTCGACTCGACCAGGTTAAGGTTCGGGAAAGTGAACATGTGCGTGCCGTCCTTGACAAGCTCGAGCGCCTGCTCGTCGAGATAGCCGTGCAGGTCGCCGCAGAACACAGTCGTCGCCGCCTTGGCAAGGGGCGAGTCGATGTACACGGGGAAGTTCGGCGTCGACTTGACGAGCTTTTGATCCTTGATCTCGCGGATAAAGTACAAAAGCTCCTGTGTGCGGCCCACAGCGAACGACGGAATCACAACGTTGCCGCCCTTGCCGAGCGTCTCGTCGATGATCTGCGCCAGTTCGTCGGTGTAGCTCCAGACCTCGGTGTGGTTGCGGTCGCCGTAGGTCGACTCCATCACGACGTAGTCGGCCTTTTTGAGAAGCTGCGGGTCGCGGATGATAGGCTGGTCGACATTGCCGATATCGCCGGAGAAGACGATCGTCTTGTGCACGCCGTTTTCTTCGAGCTCAAGCGTGATGGACGCGGAACCGAGCAGATGGCCCGCATCGGTGAACACCGCGCTCACACCCTCGCAGAGGTCGACCTTTTCTTTATACTCGCAGGTCGTCACGTACTTGAAGACGTCCAGCGCGTCCTGCTCGGTGTAGAGCGGCTCAACGTGCTCGCGGCCCGCTCGCTCGCCCTTGCGGTTTTCGTACTCAGCGTCGCTCTCCTGAATGTGAGCGGAGTCGAGCAACATGATCTTCATCAAATCTGCTGTCAGGCGTGTCGTCAGGATGCGGCCGTGGAAGCCGTTTTTCACCAGCAGCGGAATACGGCCCGTGTGGTCGATGTGCGCGTGGGTGACGAGCAGAATATCGATATTGCCGGGAGCGAAAGCGAGATAACGGTTGTCGAGCTCGTCGCGGCCCTGCTGTAAGCCGCAGTCGACGAGGATCTTCTTACCGTTTATCTCCAGGCAGTGGCAGGAGCCGGTCACGCAGCGGTCGGCCCCGTAAAAGTGCAGTTTCATGCGAATGTCCTCCTTAGATGAGAAAAAACTTCTTCCTTATGCTTCTGTCCTCCGCCGTCGGAGGGCGTTTCGTCGCTTTGTACTATCTTGCTTTGTATTTTACCACAGCGGCTATATAGAGTGCAAGCCATGCCTGACGCGGCGGCGGAATTTATTTACAATCCATTCACATTATACAGCAAATTTTCCTTTGCATATCGCGCAGAGGGATGCTATACTTGTAAGCGTGTCATTATGCTCCCACGAAAGGAAGTTTTGAATATGGGTTTCTTTAGTAAAATGTTCGGTTCCTACAGCGACCGTGAGCTCAAGAGCATCTACCCCATCGTCGACAAGATCGAAGCGATGGCGGACGAATACAAGGCGATGAGCGACGCGGAGCTGCAGGCCAAAACGCCGGAGTTCAAGACGCGTCTGCAAAGCGGCGAAACGCTCGACGACATCCTGCCTGAGGCGTTTGCCACTGTGCGCGAGGCGTCCCGCCGCGTGCTGGGGCTGTACCCCTACCGCGTGCAGCTCGTCGGCGGCGTGGTGCTCCATCAGGGCCGCATCGCCGAGATGAAGACCGGTGAAGGCAAAACGTTGGTGGCAACGCTGCCCGCGTACCTAAACGCCCTGACCGGCAACGGCGTCCACATCGTCACCGTGAACGACTACCTCGCCAAGCGAGACAGCGAGTGGATGGGCAAGGTCCACCGCTTCTTAGGCCTCACGGTCGGCCTGATCGTCCACGACCTCACAAGTGAAGAGC
>ENA-OPDD01001570-OPDD01001570.1-human-gut-metagenome-genome-assembly--contig:-NODE-1570-length-15187-cov-3.832342_pt1 | contig 15187 bp, 10 predicted proteins | sample MGYA00241574_ERZ501499 | MGnify/ENA primary metagenome ERZ501499 (study PRJEB25962, sample SAMEA2042576) | human gut metagenome | biome: human gut; feature: human-associated habitat; material: faeces...
GCTCGTCGCCTGCGATCTCCAGCAGGCCGCGCTCCAGCGCGGTGGCCTCGTCCTCGTCGTCTTCGATGGGCGCAAACGCACCGGAGTCGACGCGGCGCTGCAGCTCGTCAAGCGAGGCTTCCATGCGGCTGAGCTCATCGGCGGTCAGCAGGCCTGCGCGGCCGAGGGCGCGCGCGTGGGCGCGGGAACCGGCGATGTCGTCATCGGCGAGTCGCCAGTCGAACTGCGTGGATTTCGACAGACGGGCCAGCTCGGGCGACGGTCCGGAAGTGAAGCGGCCGCCCCACAGGGCGAGGTATTCGGTGTTTTCAGCCATGCGATACTCCTTGGAGAATGGGCATATTCGTGCGGTTTCGACTGTCTGCCAGACTATCAGCGTTGTGATACATTCCCGTGGCGGCTCTCCGGTCGAGCGGCCAAACATACACAAGCACCAGCAGGAGTGGCACCGTACAGCGTTACAAAACCGTCAGAGGGCGAATCGCCAGTGCGAGACCTCCTCGTCGATGTCGAACCCGCCTTCGAGCACGAACTGTTTCAACAGTTTCGACGCCTGTACTTTCACTTTGAAATTCGGCAGCGTCACATTCATGCATCGCTCGAAGAACGATTTCGCCCGTGGCACGTCGATGGTGTCACGCAGGGCGTCGAATCGGCCGAATGCGTTCAGACTTTTCTCATTGATATATCTGACGGTAAGTTCTTCAAGCAACGACCTGTCAACGCCGAGATGATCCACGAGCTTGTCGATCTGCTCATCTTTCTCTCGTTTGGCATAGCGCGTGATGTAGTCCCGCAGCGTCATGCCTTCCTCGACTTCCACATCGCCACGCTCCACATCATGCAGGAACAGCTCAGCAAGTCGTTGTTCGTCCCTCGAAAGCGCAGCGAAGGATCGGTGCAGCTGTGCGGACATCTCCGCCAACTCCGGACTGTCCTCCTTGAGCGCCTTGAGCCATTTGACGAAGTTGGCATTCATGTAGTCGGTGTCGATCAGTCCGGTGTCGATTTCGGTGAGATACCCTTCCAGCTCATAAGGCGCTTCGGGGTCACATCTCCCGTCATCGTCCGGTTCTGCGGCGCAGCTGTCATCATCGAACAGCTCCTTATACCGCTGGGCGAGAATCAGATATGTGCGTTCGTCAATTTGGGGACGCACGATATCAGGTTCGACGTTCCCGCCATCGTTCTCATCCGCATCGTCGGCATCCGTGCCATCGACCTTGTATTCCGTGGTGTTCCAGTCGAAACCTTGCACTTTCGCCGCTTCAAGGTAACGATTCAGCTCTACGAACTCCTTGGCGAACTTGCGTCTGGCCTCCACCGATTCCGGCAGCTGCATGAGGTCCGATTCCCCGTTATCCGTGAACACGTCGAGAATCTCCAAGTACCGTGTATCCATGGATTTCACGTTCGCGGGCAGTTTCTGCACGAACAAATCAAGCGGCCTGTCGCCGGAGTACAGTTTCACCGCCGCTTCGATGAAGCCATACATGGTGTGCGGCTTGCGGTAGTAGCGGATGACTCCGAACGGCTTGTCCGGCCCGAACAGGCGGTTCGTGCGGCTGAACGCCTGAATGATGCTTTCGTAGTCGATGATCTTGTCGAGATACAGCGTATTCACCCATTTTGAGTCAAATCCGGTGAGCATCTGGTCCACGACAATGAGCAAATCGAGCTGCTGACTGCGGTTTGCTGCTATGCCGCCGTACGGACTCTTATGCGATAGTCGCGACGAAATATCTTTCTTCATCGCCGCCCATGTGGGGATGATGAACTCTTTGCCGAACGCCTCGTTGTAATCGGTGATGATTTCAGTCAGCGCATCTTCTTTATCCGTTGCTCCTTCGTTGTTGTCGATGTTGGGATCGAACAACGCCGTTACATGCAACTTAGGTGCTTGCTGCTTGAACAAGTGATAATAGTTGACAGCTTCAGGAATGGAGCTAGTGGCGAGCATCGCATGGAATTTGCCCGCATGGCTGAGCACCGGGAACTGTTCGAGAATGTCCGAGACCACCATGTTCGGATGCGGTGAGTCGATGCCATATTGGTCTCGTCCAAGGAAATCCTCGATGCCACTGAGACGGTTTCCAGCGCCATCAACCATCGGCCCCATAGGGACCTCGGATTTATCCATGTAATGCTGAAACACCTTAGCTTTAATGGGGTCAGCAAGTGCATCTTCCGTACTCTCAGCTTTCGCCTTGTCGAGAGCCACGGCACGTCTGACTTCAGAATCCTTGTACGTGGTCACCATGTACGGATCGAATCCGAGTACATTATGGTCACGAATGCCGTCGGCGATGCTGTACCGGTGCAGGCAACGGCCGAATACCATGGCGGTGGTGGAGTTCTTCTTCTGGTTTTCGCCCAGAATGGGTGTGCCTGTGAATCCGAAGAACAGCGCGTTGGGGAAGGAACGGCGGATGACTTGCAACATGTCGCCGAAGGTGGAGCGATGGCATTCGTCCACGATGAAGACGATGCGTCGTGCAGCAAGTTGATCCAGCCATGTCTGGGTGACGCCCCGCTCCCCTGCTTTCACGTTGCTCATCTTCTGGATAGAGGTGACGATCAGGGTGTCGTTGACATCGGTGCTGTTGAGTTTGTCCCGCAAAACACCGGTGTTCTCCGTGCCCTGCACTTCCGTCTCGCTGTCGGCAAAGCTGCGGTACTCCTTCAACGATTGGGTGCCCAGTTCGATTCGGTCCATGAGGAACACGACCTTGTCGGCGTCATGCGAGTCAGCAATGAGCTGAGCCGATTTGAAGCTGGTCATGGTCTTGCCTGAACCGGTGGTGTGCCACACATAGCCGCCGGGTCGTCCCGGCATGGAGGGTCGCTGTTCCCAATCACATTTCCTCACCACATCGGAGATGGCGTTTGCCGCGATGTACTGGTAGCTGCGCAGCACCTTAAGGCATCCATCCGCTGAATCAGCGATGGTGTAGAAGCCGATGAGCTGGTGCGCCATGGGAATGGACAGCAGGCCGGCGGTGCCGGAAGTGCCGCCGATGAACAGCTTCCATTCGTCTTTGCCTGGGTGTTGCCCGCCACAGATAGGCTCGTTGTTGTAGTCCGCCCAATGGAAGTAATAGCTTGGATTGAATTTGTCCGCGCCGGGATTGGCGAAGTAGACGGCGTCGTCGGGGGTCATGGCCACGAAGATCTGCACGAGACGGAACAGGCCGGTGAACACGCCTTCGTGCGCGTATTTTTCGATCTGATTGGTCGCTTGGCTGACGGGTATGCCGCTTTTCTTGAGCTCGATATGGATCAATGGCATGCCATTGATGAGGAGCACGAGGTCGCCGCGCCGCGAGCTCAACATCGTGTTCTTGGCTGGATAGACCGGTTGCTGAACGATTTGGTAGGTGCTTTTGCCGCCCGCGATTTCCTTGCGGTCATAGATGTAGAGACTGACTTCCTTGCCGAAATGCGCCACATCTTCTTTGTTGTCACGCGTGATAGACACGGTACGCCCGTTGACGAACGAATTGAGTGCGAGCGGCGTTCGCAGGGTCTCGATCTGCTCGATTATCTGTGCCATTTCCCCGTCCGTCAGCGGGTATTTGCCGAGCCTGTCTATGTCGTTGTTGTTGCGGTACAGTATGTCTTTCCAATTGTCGAGCAAATCCCGCTCAGTTGGATAGCGCAGGACACCGTCCTTCCATCCATGCTGCTTAAGCACGGTGATGACGTTTTCCTCGAACACCGATTCGCTATCGAATATCATGATTCTTCTCTCCCCGAACTTCCCAGTGTCCTGCCTTTCGCGAGCCGACGCGCTTAAGCAATCCACACCCAATGAGTATCTCAGCATCCCTTCGCACAGTCGCTGATGAGACTCCCACAGCACGCGCCATATCATCGTATGTCGCGCTGGGGCTCTTCTCTACAAAATGAAGAATGACTCGCTGTCTCTCGGTTATCTGCTCATTCAAACCATTTAACTGCTCATTATTGTCAGATATCTGCTCATTCGAACTATTTATCTGCTCATAATCGTCAGATATCTGCTCATTGTTATCAGGCTTGGCATCCGCCTCCAACATGAGCGTGAGTATCGTGCGATCAGCTTCTCCGAAGTTCTCTTCAATCCGTGGTTCAGGAAGTCCTGCATTCGCCCATGTGGCGAACACATCGGGGACACCCGTACCAGCTCGCTCGCCCACATCGATTAGGCTGAACATCTTCATGACAAGACCGTTGCGCGGATCAGACACCCCGCCGAGGCGCATCTGTTCAATGCCGGTTCGGATATCACCCGGATTCTCGAACACCAGCTTGTCGGGGGTGCGCCTGACCACCACTCCGCGTACGCCATGGTAATCGGCGTTGAACAAGCAGTTGGCCAACGCCTCACGGACCGCCTTATGCATGGGGGTGTCATCGACGCGGAAAATGCCGTCGAGCTTGAATGGGGTCTTCAGGGATTCGGCAAGCTTGCGGTTCACGCGGAAGAAGAAATCGAACAGGTTGCCCGACCACATGCCATCTCCCGAATGCACACGATCGGTCCAGCGAATCGCCGGGTCCAGAGTCTCCTGATAGTCAAGATAATACTGCGGGCATTCGCGCACGATGTCATAGTCGTTGCCGAACATGAGCAGGCCGCCGAACGTGGGATGCAGCCTGCCATCCTCACGGCTTACCGCCGCCGCGCCAATGGCGCGTAGAAAACGCTCGTCATCGAGATCGGTCCAAGAACTGCCCTGTCGCGCTGCACGGAAACGATTGCGATATGCCCGCACTGTGTCTGTATTGAAGTCGGCAACAGTGAGATCGTCCAGCACCTTGGAATCCATCGTCTCAGCTCCCTGATCCCGGAGCATTGCTGAGATCTCCTGCCGCGTGCAACGGTAGTCGCCCTCACCACGCCGACGGTAGGTTCCCCCGAAGAGATCATTATTGATATACACGGGGCGTTCGTCACGCGGAGCGCGCGGAACGTGAATAGCCAGCACTATCCCACCATCCGCTTCGAGCACTTCAACTTCCGATTCGATGGGCAGCACGGCGCTCACCTTGAACCGGTTGCTGACCGTGTTCCAAAAGTCCTGGCGAAGATGTTCCGCTTCCACTGGTGTGAGCCCGACTGTTTCAAATGTGCCGTCTTCGCGTTCTTTGACACCAAGCAGGATGACACCGCCATAGGTGTTGGCGAAGGCGGAGTAGGTCTCCCATATGCTGCGCGGGAGGCCGCCCTTCGCGGACTTCGCCTCGATCCGGTTATTCTCGCGATATGAGGCGAGCTTCGCGATATCGAATGGTTCCATGGCGATTCCTCCCCTCACACGAACATCTTGTCAAGCAAGGATTTTTTGATGTTCCGCAGCAATTCCAACTTACGCTGATGAAGGGTGATGAGGTCGTCAAGACTAGAGAAAAATGTACCAATGGCTTGTTGCTCGGTGACGTCGGGGAAAGCTATACCAAGCCCTTTGAGATCACTCGCATGTATATGGACGACAGTTTTTCCTTGTGCCTTTTGAGCAAGCAATTTTTGACTCGAACCATGCGACAACCCATAGGCGAGGAATAGCGGCGTGACCATTCTTTGTGGATAAACGACATTGAGGTCTCCGCCTAATGCAATGCCTTCCCTAGTAATCGCGGATGCTCGCGCTATATCCTCGGCGCTCTCTCCTGAAGCAGGAACGACAATTTCAGTCCCTTTACTGTAAAGAGTTCCGGGTCTTGGTGCCGCAAAAGTATCCACAGAATCGACTCTTGTTTCATATTGCGTGTACATACGGCCATACAAAAAGAGAGGTATTCCCGATTCTCGAATATCGGCTTTCGAATACCCACTGCCTTTGGAAAAAGACGCAATGTCTCCCAACTTACGCTGTTCCCAAGGGTCAGTAAAACCAGCGAAACGAATCTCGGGTACGGACTCGCCATCCTTCGGGAACATTTTTTCAAGCATCGATTTTTTGAACACGACGAGCTTGTCATACTTACGCTGATGAAGGGTGATGAGGGAGTCGAGCTTAGCAAAGAAGTCGCCAATTTGCTGTTGTTCGACGGTGCTTGGCATATACAAAAGCATGTCTTTGATCTTGCCAAAGTCAACACTTTCTACGGTTGTTCCAGTCTTGCCAAACTCAAGCAGCAATTCCTTGTTATGCGAAATAAAGAACTGAAGTAGCCATTCTCCACAGCACTCGCCTTGGGGCAGAATGACGCGAATATCCTGGTTAACAGTTGAAGGTTTGCGCAGTTCAGCCACCGGAAGGGTATGGCGAAGAATCCCGCTCCTCGTTACCATTACTAAAGATCCGGCAGGATAAAGAGTCAACTCTTTTGCGCCCTTCTCAGTTATCTGAGTCGTAGTTCTATCAAGATAATTAGATTTCACGTCCTGGGACGTAACCCACAGCACGTATCCATCTTCATAGTTATCGGGATCTGCCATTGGCGGAGTATGCCCGCCGCCAAACGTTGCTACTTCACTCAACTTACGCTGTTCCCAAGGGTCAGTAAAACCAGCGAAACGAATCGCAGGAACTTTCGCCTGTTCAGTCATCATTCACCTCCCAACAGGGTCTTCAGCTCGGCAATACCGGCCATATCGAACTCATTGCCGGTTAGTTGACCAAGCATATTGCCAAGTTCTGCCTCAGCCTGTTCGATCTGTTCGCACACATCAGAGTATGTGGTCGAATACTTGTCGTTCAGCGCATTCACCGCTGCAATCAACTCATCAACAACCGTCTGAGGGAGCTCCTCAAGCTTGTGCTGCAATGGTTCCACCCACTTGGCAGCAAGCAAGTCATCAGCATGTTCATCGCTCAGTCCTTCAATAACGGTCCGGGTCTTTTCATCAAGCGCTGAACGGAGATTCTTAACGTTCTTTTTGACTTCACGCTCTTCATCAAACAACCGCTGTGCACTCACAAGAGCACGGTCAAAGTCAGTCTCGGGATTCTTCCCAATCGATTTCACTGCTTTCTTCAATTCAGCGGCAACGAAAGAATCTCCATCCTCGCTGACGGCATCAGTCGAACTCTTGTCATCCTCATCCAGATTGTCAAGAATGTCAGCGATTTCGCCGCCAATCTCACTCAGCCGAGATTCAAATGTGGCAATTTCCGCAAGATCAGAGGTAAGAAATTTCCCCTGTACGAGATCGAACGGCAGAATATGCCCGACCCAGCCGTCCGGCACTTCGACATCCTTACCGCCTTTCTTCTTGACGACCATATTGGCATCGACTTTGCGAACGGCGTCATGTCCCTCGGCCTGTATGGTTTCAAGGTCGATGGAGATAGTCTTTTGCCAACTATCGTCAAGCACCTGATACGCCGCATAGGCGTCTACGAGAGGGATACCAGCCAAACGACGCAGCAGATCATTTGTCAGAGTCTCCTCTTCGGCGGCAATGCTCACATTGGCGGCATTACCCACCAATTCACCGCGTATATAAGCCGGATAATCGATGAACGCCTCATGATAACGCTGGATATATGCCTTCACATCTGAGTCGGCATTCACCGCCTCACGAACGTCTTGCACGGCGAGCTTGGCCGAATGGCCGTTCTCCTCCGCGAAAAGGCACCGGCGCAGTCCGGGGAACACGTTCCAATATTTGCTGAGTGCATCGATGTCCCGCTTAGGAATGCCGCCGAACATAGTGGAATACACATCCCAGCTCTCGGCATTGTCGGAGGAATCCACGTAGCGAGGAATATTGAGGTTATAGTCATTCTGCCGAATCTCATCAATACCCACCAAGCGGCTGAACTTATCGACGTCACGATTCCCTGTCACCGCATCCACGATGCGTTTGATATCGCTCGCACGCAGCTTGTTGTTCTTGCCTTCCTTGGTGAAGTATTTGGAAGCGTCCACGATGAGCACATGATCGTCGTCGCGATGTTTGCGCAGCACCATCACGATGGTGGGGATGCCGGTGCCGAAGAAGATGTTCGCGGGCAAGCCGATGATGGCCTGAATGTGGTGGTTCTCCACCAGGTTCCGGCGAATAGTGCCTTCCTCACCACCACGGAACAGCACGCCATGGGGCAATACGATGGTCATGATGCCGTCGTCGCGCAGATGGTAGAGGTCATGCAGCAGGAAGGCGTAGTCCGCCTTGGACTTGGGCGCGATGCCGTATTCGAAGCGGATATCCTCGCCGGCCTCCGGCGGTTCCCAATTCTGGGAGTAGGGAGGATTCGAGACCACAGCGTCCACGAACAACGGCTCATAGGTCTCATCCTTGGTCTCGTCGGTGTCGAACCACGGCCAGTCGCTTTTCAGTGTGTCTCCGTTGCGGGCCACGATGTTGTCCGGCAGGATGCCGCGCATGACAAGGTTCATGCGCGTGAGGTTGTAGGTGTTCTCCTTGAGTTCCTGCGCGTAATACCTGATGTCATTCGGGTTGCCGTTGCGACGGGCCACCGCCTGGCCGATGTGGATGAGCAACGAGCCCGAACCGCTTGTGGGGTCATAGATGTTGATTTCCTCACGGCCGGCGAGATGCCAGGCCACGATTTCGCTCATGAGCTGTGAGACCTCGCTCGGCGTGTAGAACTCGCCGGCCTTCTTACCCGCGTTGGAGGCGAAATTGCTGATCAGGTATTCATAGATGAAGCCGAGGGTGTCGTAGTCCTGCCGGCTGTCCATCGGAATGTCCTTGATGAGGTAGATGAGGTCACGTGCGGCCTTGCTGCGGCTTTTCTCATCGGTGCCGAGTTTGGACAGGCCGGTCTGCAAGGTGTCGAAGATGCCCGCGAACACGCGCTTGCGGGCAGGGTCGATGTTGCGGTCGAACGCGGAAAGCGCGTCGCGCACATTGGCGATGGCGAAATCCCCCTTCTTCGCCACCCATGTGGAGAACAGGTTATCGTAGGAGATGAAGTAGCCGCACAGATCGCGCACGTACTGCGCGGTCTCGGTATCATCCTCCCGCAATTCTTCGAGGTCTTCGTCCCCCATGCCATCAGCATGCAGACGAGTGACTTCGGTCTCGGAAAGGAACTTGTAGAAGATGAAGCCGAGGATGTAATCCTTGTATTCGTTGGCTTCGATCTTCGAGCGCATTTTGTTGGCCGACTCCCAGATCTTGGCGGCGAGCTGCTGCTTATTCATTCATATGCTCCTTGCTTCTGTACACATAATCAAGGGTCTGCCCCTGCTCATTGACCCATTCGGTCCACCCGTTTTGGCTGCCGCCGAGAACTAATACAGCGGCGGAGGAGGGACTGGACAGCTCGACATCGTCCGCAAGAATCACTTTGCCTGTCTGCGCGGCGAAAAGCTGCCGTCGAGCTGCCACGGCTCCTTGATTTTTGATCACCGCATGACCAAGGTCCACCTCGGAGCCCGAAAGAACCGTGAAACGGCCGGTATCCCGGTTGTATCGTCCAGTCGCACGCACGCCATTCTTCTTGGTGTGGAACACGGTATTCACTGCAACCGGCGTTGTCTCCTTGCGGTCGAGATCATATCCGAGCACGCGCATGCGGAAAAGAATGCTGCCGTGCAGGTCCTCCACCCGCTGCTCTTTGTATGGGTTCATGCGAGGAGCGGGAGTATTCCCGTTATCGGTCTCATATGAGCCGTGTTCACGCACGTAATCGATGGCCTTCGCCTCAAGCGAATCCAGAACATCACGGTCGATATTGACATCGTTATCGAGGAACATGATGGCTTTGTTCCAGAACTCCTTTTTGGTCTTGTGCGCATCAAGTCTGACAAGTCCCCTCGTGGTTTGCCCCGCGTACACACGACTCAGCACACCATGATCCTCATCAAGCAGGTAATACACACCGCGGTCTGGCAGATCGGGAAGACACTTCGCCTCGCCCAACATGTCTCTGGGCACCACGACAGTGACAAGCGATTCCCCGTCCACCCGGCAAATACGGATACCATCCGGATTGTTGTCAATTATTTGTATGGTCATGGCGGTGAGCGCAATCAATTACTTGCCGCCCTTCGCCAACTCATTGATCATGCATGTCCTTACGAACGCCGAGAAGCTCATTCCTCTCAGAGACGCGGCTTCTTTGGCGGAATCCCGCAGGTTAGCGGGAATGCGCATGGTAACTGGCACCACGTCACCGTCTACTAGATATGAGCGTATCTCTGTTTCACCAGCCTCATGTTCAATCAAATCGGAGTACGTCATCGCATCCCACGCTTTCAAACCGCAGTATAAATGCATTAATTATACACCCGCTTGGGAACAGCGTAAGTTGGGTGAACTTGTCGTTATTGAACGAGGTGGTTCACCACGTCCGATCGATGAATACATAACGGATGACACCAATGGTTTGAATTGGATCAAGATTGGCGATGCTCCTTCGCTTGGTCGGTATATCAGTAAGACCTCCGAGAAAATAAAACCTGAGGGCCTGAGCAAGACCCGGCAAGTGCACCCTGGCGATTTGATTCTGTCCAATTCAATGAGCTTTGGCAGACCATACATAATGGCGATAGAAGGCTGTATTCATGATGGTTGGTTGTTGATTCGGGATGAGCCGAAAAGCTTTGATCCAATGTATCTTTGCCACATGCTTGGTACCCCGAAAATGCTCAATCAGTATCGTATGCTCGCTTCTGGAAGTACCGTCAACAATCTCAACAAAGAGCTTGTCAGCAATGCAAGTATTCTCATGCCATGCAAGTCTGAGCAAAAAGTAATTGGCCAGTTCTTCAATCACCTTGACGACCTCATCACCCTTCATCAGCGTAAGTATGACAAGCTCGTCGTGTTCAAAAAATCGATGCTTGAAAAAATGTTCCCGAAGGATGGCGAGTCCGTACCCGAGATTCGTTTCGCTGGTTTTACTGACCCTTGGGAACAGCGTAAGTTGGGTGAACTGTACGAAAAAAATGACGAGCGAAACACTTTTGGTCTTGGTGCTGAGCGGACCTTATCCATCGCAACAATGACTTTCAACTCGGAGGGCAACGGAGCTGATGCCTCTTCTCTCCCTAATTACAAAGTTATACGTGTCGGTGACGCTGCCTTTGAAGGGCATTCAAACAAGAGCTTTGCTTACGGACGCTTCGTTGTGAATGCTGTTGCGGACGGCATAATGTCGCCCAGATTCTCGTGTTTGCGTCCTAAAAATAGTTATCCCGTTCGATTCTGGAAGTACTACATTCACAGCGAACAGGTTATGCGCGATATTCTTGTAAGGGCCACTAAAAGCGGCACAATGATGAATGAATTGGTGATTGACGATCTCTTCAAGCAATCAATTGCGGTCCCTCAAGAAGCTGAGCAGCAGGCTATCGGTTACTTCTTTTCTCATCTTGATACCCTCATCACCCTTCATCAGCGTAAGCGCGAAAGCCGCATCATCCGCGTGCGCTCATTCATATGGTTAGCTGGTGATATATCCGGCATCAGCGTAAGCGCATATCAACCAGAAAGAGAAGACCGTATGACCGAAGGCAACACCAACGCCGAAACGTTGTTCTGCGATTACTACGAGCAATGGATCAGCGTATACAAGGAAGGTGCAATTCGTGAAGTGACCATGAAGAAATACCGGCTCACGCAGGCATGGTTGGGTCGGCTCATTCCCGATCTCAAACTCGCCGACATGGATCGCGTGAACTATCAGAAGCTCATCAACGGCTACGCCGAACATCACGAGCGCCAGACGACGATGGATTTCCATCATCAATTGAAAGGAGCCATTCTTGACGCGGTCGACGAAGGGCTGATTCAGCGCGACCCGACTCGTAAGGCAATCATCAAGGGCAAGCCGCCATGCTCAAAGAAAACGAAGTATCTCAATCAGTTCGAGCTTCATGCGGTCCTTGCGGATCTCGAACTCGGCAAGGGACCAAGCTGGGATTGGCTGATACTGTTGGTGGCGAAAACCGGGTTACGGTTCTCGGAAGCTTTGGGACTCACACCCGACGACTTTGATTTCGTGCATCAGACCCTTTCGGTCAGTAAAACGTGGGATTACAAGAACGGCGGAGGATTCGTCCCCACCAAGAACGCATCCTCCGTACGAAAGGTGCAGCTCGATTGGCAGCTTATCATGCAGCTCTCAACGCTCCTGAAAGATATGCCTGCGAGCGACCCCATTTTCGTGAATGGCAAGGTGTATAACTCCACCGCGAATAATATCCTCGCCAGGCATTGCGAACGGGCCAACGTTCCCGTGATTTCGATTCATGGGTTAAGGCACACCCATGCCTCGCTGTTGTTGTTTGCCGGCGTATCGATTGCCAGTGTGTCCAAGCGACTTGGTCATGCAAGCATGAACACCACACAGGACACTTATCTTCATGTCATCCGCGAACTTGAAAACAAGGATGTCGATATCGTGATGCGTGCCCTCTCCACCCTCATCTAACCATTTCAACCACTGCCGCTTACGCTGATGAAGGGTGATGAGATGGTCAACGCTCTCCAGACAAGCTGAAATTGCCCGCTGCTCTTCGAGATTTGCTGGCATTGTGGCTTCGATATCCGCAAACCTGTCATATTTCAGAGTTTGGGTATCTTTCGAGTTTCCCTGTGAATCGCACAGGTATTTATATAGCATCTCAGGCCGCTTCAGAAGATAGCCAAAACAAGTCGAGTCTAACTCGATGGTGGGCCTAGCAACTACGTAAGCTGGGCTAACGATACCATCGTAATCACTTGACCCAACGGCCCCCTGCCACATTCGCATGCTGTTGTAGACAACATCTCCCTTGTGAACCACTTTGTAATTCACAAGACTCGCACCTGGATTTGTATCCCTATCCGATTCTGATGCAGGATATATTCCTTTAGCTACACTGACAGATAGAATCTCCATTGACGATGAGCGTTCATTGCTTTCGAAGAATAGCTCTCCCAACTTACGCTGTTCCCAAGCGGGTGTAACCCTGTCATGTCAGTTGTCCTCAAGTAAGGCAAAAGGCTCCCCTGCGCATATGCGCAAAAGAGCCTTGCAAATCAGCGGGAGCCGTTCGACGATATTACTCGACGGTGTTCTTCGGCACCTCGATGCCGTTGCCGAACTTGACGTCGCGGGCGGCGGCCACGCGGGACGGCAGGCCGTAGATGTCGATGAAGCCGTTGGAGGACTTCTGGTCGAAGCTGTCGCCGGAGTCGTAGGTGGCGAGGTTGTAGTCGTACAGCGAGCTGTCGGAGCGACGGCCGGTCACGACGGCGCGGCCACCGTGCAGAACCATGCGAATCTCGCCGGAGACGTACTTCTGGGTGTCCTCGATGAAGGCGTTGAGCGACTGGGTGGCGGGGCTGAACCACTGCGCATCGTACACCAGCTCACCCCAGCGCTTGTCGATGTCACGCTTGATGCGGTGCTGTTCGCGCTCCAGGCAGCAGTTCTCCAGCTCCTGGTGTGCGGTAATCAGAGCCACAGCGCCCGGGGCCTCGTACAGCTCGCGGGACTTGATGCCTACCAGACGATCCTCAATCAAATCGATACGGCCGATGCCCTGCGCGCCTGCACGACGGTTCATCTCTTCGATGGCCTGCAGCGGAGTGACGTCATGACCGTCGATCTTGACCGGGACGCCCTGCTTGAATTCGATGACGACCTCATCCTCGACCGGTGGGAACGCCGGATCGTCGGTGTAGGAGTAGCAGTCCTTGGTCGGACCGTTCCACGGATCCTCGAGGAAACCGGTCTCGATGGCGCGGCCCCACACGTTCTGGTCGATGGAGTACGGGGACTTCTCGGTCTGGGTAATCGGCAGCTTGTGCTCCTTGGCGAACGCGATCTCGACGTCACGGGTCAGCGACAGGTCGCGAATCGGGCTGATTGCCCTCAGGGTCGGGTCGATGGACGAGATGGAAACCTCGAAACGCACCTGATCGTTACCCTTGCCGGTGCAGCCGTGGGAGATGGTGTCGGCGCCGAACTGGTGGGCGGCGCGCACGAGGTGCTTGGAGATCAGCGGACGGGAGATGGCGGAGACCAGCGGGTACACGCCCTCGTACATGGCGTTGGCCTTCAGGGCCTTCATGCAGTACTCGTTGGCGAACTCGTTGCGGGCGTCAACCACATACGCCTCGACGGCACCGCAGGCGAGCGCACGGTTCTTGATGGTCTCCAGACTTTCGCCGCCCTGGCCGACATCGAGGGACACCGCGACGACGTCCTTGCCGGTACGATCCTTGAGGTACGGGATGGCCACGGAGGTGTCAAGGCCACCGGAATATGCGAGTACGATTCGGTTGTTGTCTGCCATGGGATGCCTTTCTACAAAAACAAACTGCTGCAAGTATATACGAATGTCTGTATATTTATGCAATCGGTGTGGCGAATACTGAAACAGGCCCTTCCCGAGCGATTCAGTTCTTCGACGCGAGCGTCAGCAGCCACTGCGAGCGCTCGAAGGCGATGTCGTCCTCGGCACATATCACCATCACCGTGTCATCGCCTGCGATGGTGCCGAGCACGCCGTCGATGGGTTGCTTGTCGATGACGCTCGCCACATACTGGGCCGCGCCCGAAGGCGTGTGGATGACGACCAGGTTCTTGGCCGACGCGACCGATGTGACCAAGCCGCTGAGCACGCGGGATATCTGCTGCTCGGCCTTGGACCCGATGCCGCTGCCGACCGACTCCCTGAGCGGACGGTCGCCGATCGTATAGGCGATGCTGCCGTTGGACAGTCGCGTCTTCATCGCGTTGATCTCGTCCAGATCTCGGCTGAGCGTCGCCTGCGTAACTTCGATGCCCTCCTGGGAGAGCAGATCCGACAGTTGCGACTGGGACGTGACGATGTGCTTGAGCAGCACCTGTTCGATGGCGCTCAATCGCGCGGCACGTGTGGCCGGCCGCTGCACGGGAGGTGTCGATTCACTCATTTATGCCCTTTCCGGTGGCTTGCTGAACGTCTGCGCACCCTGCAAGCCACCCGCATACTACGGCATCGAGCATTAGGCCAGCAGCGATTCGTCGCCCCGCTGCTGCCCGATCAACCAGGTCAACAGCGCCTTCTGCGCGTGCAGACGGTTCTCGGCCTCATCCCACACCACGGACTGCGGGCCGTCGATCACCGACGCGGTGACCTCCTTGCCGCGGTATGCCGGCAGGCAGTGCTGGAACAGCGCGTCGGGCTTGGCCAGAGCCATGAGCTCGTCGTTCACCTGATAATCCCGGAACGGCTTGGAGCGGATGGCGTACTCGGCTTCCTCTCCCATCGACACCCACGTGTCGGTGAAGATGCAGTCGGCGTCGGC
>ENA-OPDD01001576-OPDD01001576.1-human-gut-metagenome-genome-assembly--contig:-NODE-1576-length-15165-cov-2.078028_pt1 | contig 15165 bp, 13 predicted proteins | sample MGYA00241574_ERZ501499 | MGnify/ENA primary metagenome ERZ501499 (study PRJEB25962, sample SAMEA2042576) | human gut metagenome | biome: human gut; feature: human-associated habitat; material: faeces...
GATTTGAACCCGCGACCCCTTGACCCCCAGTCAAGTGCGCTACCAAACTGCGCTATGGTCCGAACGGTGCGAAAAGCACCGAATATGAAGCATAGCATAATCTCTACGGTTTTTCAAACACATCGTGTCGGAAAGCGAGTCGCATCCATTCCGGAGAGTTTGGCTTCGGATATTTGAGGGTTTTCCGGCAATTGCTCCACCGGAAGTTCATGTTGGTTCTGTGTCTAAATGCCCCCGATTTTGGCGGAATGTCGTATTATGGCATAAGCGCATCGAATAACAACGCCCGTTCGAAAGGGAGAGACATTGACTGAGGACGTATTCGAATACTCTGCCGCGAAGATGCGGAAGCACGGAATGACCGACATGGCCATCGCCCAGTTCCGTCGTCTGTACGAGGTCTGGCGCAATGAGGAGGCCAGCAGTTGGATTCGTGAGGACGAGGTCGAACCGCTCGTCAGCGTTCCCAGCTTCCATGACGTGTATGAGACCATCAATCACGACAAGGCCGTTGACGCGTTCGCCAAAACGGCGTTCCTGAAGCTTAACGGCGGTCTTGGCACTTCGATGGGACTCGATTGCGCCAAGTCGCTGCTGCCGGTACGTCGCCACAAGGCACGGCAGATGCGTTTCATCGACATCATCATCGGACAGGTGTTGACCGCGCGGACCAGACTTGGCGTCGATCTGCCATTGACTCTGATGAACTCCTTCCGTACCTCCAAAGACACCATGAAGGTGCTGCAGACTAATAAGAAATTCCATCAGGAAGACATCCCGATGGAAATCATCCAGCATCAGGAGCCGAAGATCAGCGCGGAAACGGGAATGCCCGTCAGCTTCCCGGCCAATCCGGAACTCGAATGGTGCCCGCCGGGCCACGGCGACCTGTTCTCCACCATTTGGGAATCCGGTCTGCTTGACGCGCTTGAGGCGCAGGGGTTCAAATACCTTTTCATCTCCAATTCCGACAACCTGGGCGCGCGTCCCTCCCGTACGCTTGCGCAGCATTTCGAGAATACGGGCGCACCGTTCATGATCGAGGTCGCCAAACGCACCCCAGCCGATCGTAAGGGCGGCCACATCGTGCGAGACAAGGCCACGGGCCGTCTGATGCTGCGTGAGATGAGCCAGGTCCATCCAGACGACAAGGACGACGCGCAGAACATCGACAAGCATCCGTACTTCAACACGAACAGCATTTGGGTGCGTATCGATGCGCTGAAAGCGAAACTCGCATCCTATGACGGCGTGCTTCCCCTTCCGGTAATCCGCAATAAGAAGACGGTCGACCCGACCGATCCGACCAGCGAGCCGGTCATTCAGCTGGAGACCGCCATGGGAGCCGCGGTGTCGCTTTTCGATGGCGCGACCTGCGTATGCGTCGACCGTATGCGTTTCCTGCCGGTGAAGACCACTGACGATTTGTTCATCATGCGGTCCGACCGATTCCATCTGACGGACCAGTACGAGATGGAAGACGGCAACTACATCTTCCCCGACGTCCATTTGGACGCGCGCTATTACAAGAACATCCACGATTTCGATGCCCGTTTCCCATACGGTGTGCCTTCGCTCGCCGCGGCGAAATCCGTTGATATCGATGGCGATTGGACCTTCGGCAGGGATGTGATGCTGTTTAGCGACGCGCGACTGGAGGATCAAGGCGAACCAAGCTATGTGCCGAATGGCGAATATGTCGGCCCGCAGGGCGTGGAACCGGACGATTGGGTCTGATTTTGGACGGCCATGCAACACGAAAACGATGTTTTTTCGTGAAATAGGCACAAATCGCTTAAAAAACCTCTATCATAGAATGTTGTGTGCGGCTTACGAGGCCAAGCACTTAAAAAGAAACGTTAACGAGACGTGAGGACTAATGGCTGAGGGAAGTAACGGTAGGCGACGTTTTTCCGACAAATGGGGCAAGCATGAGCTTGATGTGTTGGCTGTGCTCTCCTCAGCCTTTCCGCAATGGCTTACCTCACGTCAGATCGCGCAACGTGTGAAGGCGTATGCCGATTCGTACGGAGAGCTCGCCGATCAAGCGGCGAAGGCCGCCTTCGCCAAGCAATTCCAGCGTGACCGCGCCAAGCTCGCCGCCATGGGCATCGCCATCGAATCAAGGCAGCCGGAATATTCCTCCAAGTCAGAAGGGCAGGATTTCGCTTCCTACCGTCTGCAGCTTGGCGATGAGCCGCGCGTGCGTCTGCTGTTCGGCGACGAGGATCTGCCGATTCTTGCCGCTGCGAATTACCTTGCGCGCTCCATGTCGATTTCCTCGGCTCCTGCGCACGAACCCCAGCACGCTTCCCGTACCGCGCCGCGCGTGCCGCAGACGCCGATTCCAGGACTTGGCTTGGATTCCATCGCGCCGGGTCTTGGCACGCAATCCATTCCCGACGAGCTGGTCAAAGTGGTCGATCAGCGACGTTTCGCCGCCACTGTGGATGTTGATGGCGAGCATCTCAATGTCGCCTACGCCGACTCCGATGATCTGGCCATGTTCGTGCTGTCTCATCCGGGTGCGTCCATAGTGAGCCCTCAGGAGGCTGTCGACGCGTTCAACCGCCGGCTGCATGCGGCCACGCAGTTCGTGCCGGCCGATGAATCCACCGGCACCGACAGCTCCACCGTGGTGTCTCCGGAAATCAACCGCAACAGCACTGATGAGGATGATACCGAGGAAGGCAAGGGCCGTCCGAAGAAGAACTCCGCGTTCCAGACCGGTAGTGAGGTCGATCGGCGTCTTCGCCTGATGCTGTTCCTGTCCGCCCACATGGGTGAGGAATACTCTCTTGAAGAACTTGCGGAACGATTCATCGGCAGGCCGAAGTCCGATGACGAATTGAAGAAGTTCGTCAACATCATTCATAAGGACATCAACACGTTGACCACGGTGTCCGATGATGGCGAGATGGCCGGAAGCCAGTTCTTCGATATCGATTGGTCCTTGCTTGACGCGGAAGGCATCGTCTCCGCCACGAATTCGCTGGGGCTTGAACGCCTTGCCGGCATTTCCCAGCAGTACCTGAGCATGCTGACAGCATCGGTGAGCTATCTCGCCCACTCCTCTTTGCTTCCGGACAAGCTGCGTGAGCAGGCGGAATCGCTGTATAGCCGACTGCGCCAGCACGTCAAACCTGGCGACATGCCGTGGCTGAGCCTGACCGGATACGAGATGGAACCAAGGAACTTCTCCATCGTCAAGAGCGCCATCTCCAAAGGCATGCTGCTCGACATGGAATATACGGACGGTGCGGGCCGTATACAGCGCAAGCTAGTGGCGCCAGACAAGATTTTTGTCGACGAAGGCGTTTACTACGTGGCGGTATGGACCGACGTGTCCAACGCGGCGCCCGCGGACAAGATGAAGTTCGTCAAGACGGATACGACCATCAACAAGGCTACTGGCAAGCCTCGTATCTGGCAGGTGCTTCGCATCTCCCGCATCGAGCATGCGGAGCTGGTCGAACCCACTGGAAAAGTGGACCTTCCGGACGTGCCCGCATCCGAACTGCGCAAGTGGAGTTTCGACAATGGCACACCTGCCGTGTTCATAACCAATCAGGACGACCTGTCGTTCATCGACAGCCTGTCGGGAGCCACCGTCGAGAAATGCGGCGAAGGCGAGAAGGTGCATCTGATTGTGTCTTCCGATTCCTGGTATGTCGCGTTCTGCATCGCGCACGCCCGTCATATTACTGCCGTCGCGCCGGAGACGTTGCGTACGATGATCATCGCCCGAGCACAGCATGAGCTGAGCGTCGGCGACCGAGAGAACGAAGACTGACGGGGGAGGCGCTATGCCTTGGTGGATTTGGCTGGTACTCGTCCTGTTCATGCTGACGATGCTGGTCGGCGGCGGCGCATACGCATGCATCCGCGGATATCATGCGTTCAAAGATGCCATCAAAGTAGGCGGACGCATGTCCAAACGTTTCGAGGCCATGTCCGAGCCGTTGCCGCAACCAAAGGAGAACACGTCCCCGTTCTTCACACGTCCACTTGAGGACGCGGCCAATCGTTATATCGACGCTCATGCCGAAGTCATCAGCCGCCGTGAGGAAAAGCGCGTCCGTCATGCCCGGCAGTGGGCGCAGTGGAAACATTCCAACGACTGATTCGAAAAGGAACCATGACTCATCATCGTCGACATGGCAATAACGACACCGGCACATACGATGCCGAGATGACCACAGCCCTATCTCCCGCGCAACGCTATGCGGCGTTCAAACAGACGCAGGCCAAACGCCAATCGGTCTCGTCTCGTTTCGCACGGTCCATGCCATTCGAATTGGACGATTTCCAAGTCAAAGCCAATGATGCGTTGGAAGCCGGCGACAATGTGCTCGTCGCCGCGCCCACCGGAGCCGGCAAGACGGTCGTGGCTGATTTCGCGATCTATCTGGCCCAAGAGCGTAACGTCAAAGCGTTCTACACCACGCCAATCAAAGCGTTGAGCAATCAGAAATACCATGATCTGGTCGAAACGTACGGGCCGGACAGAGTCGGCCTGCTTACCGGCGACACGTCCATCAACTCCGAAGCCGACATCGTGGTCATGACCACCGAGGTCCTGCGCAACATGCTCTACGAGCATTCCATGACGCTTGACGCCTTGCGTTACGTGATTCTTGACGAGGTGCACTATCTCGCCGACCGTTTCCGCGGGCCGGTGTGGGAGGAAGTGATCATCCACCTGCCCCAAAGCGTGAGAATCATCGGCCTGTCCGCAACCGTGTCGAATGTCGAGGACTTCTCCAAATGGATTGAATCGGTCCGTGGCGACACCACGCTGGTGGTGTCCGAAAAACGGCCCGTGCCGTTGGAACAGCATGTGCTTGTTCAGGCGGACGACCACACCGAACCGGAACTCATCGACCTGTATCGACGTGATAAAGACGGCAATCAGACAGACAAGCTCAACGCCCAGCTGGTGAGCAGGCTCGATCAGCTCGACCGCAAGGCCGCGAAACGTAGGGGAGAGCAGCGCCCCGACAGACGAAAGGGCGGCAAGGGCGGCAAATGGAACGACCATTCCCGCAGACCCGAACGCCATACGCCACGTCGTTGGGCCGTGATTGATGAATTGAATTTCCTCGGCATCCTGCCGGGCATCTATTTCATCTTCTCCCGCAACGGATGCGATCAGGCAGTCGAACAATGCATCAACGCCGGACTCGAACTCACCACCGATGACGAGGTGCGTCGCATCCGCCGTATCGTCGATGAGATGGTCGAAGGCCAACTCAGTCAAGAGGATTTGAAGGCTTTGCATTTCTCGCAGTTCCGCTTCGCCTTGGAGGAAGGATTCGCGCCGCATCATGCTGGCATGGTGGCGCTCTTCCGCCAAATTGTCGAACGACTGTTCGAAGAGGGGCTGGTGAAGGTCGTCTTCGCCACGGAAACACTTGCCTTGGGCATCAACATGCCGGCACGGTGCGTGGTGGTGGAAAAACTTGAGAAATTCGATGGGACCGGGCATGTCGGATTGACGCCAGGGGAGTTCACCCAGCTTACCGGACGCGCTGGCCGACGTGGCATCGACACCATCGGCCATGCGGTGGTTGTGGACCATCATGGCTTCATTCCCGCCACTGCCGCCGCGCTGTCCAGCAAGCGCGTGTACCCGCTGCACTCCAGTTTCAAACCGACGTTCAACATGGCCGTCAACCTGCTTAATTCCAGCGATTACGAGACCGCTCGCATCACGCTTGACCATTCCTTCGCGCAATGGGAGGCCAACGAATCCGCCTGGCAGCTTGAAGCGCAGATGGATACGTTGCGCAAAGCGTTGGACGGATACGAACGGGCGTTCGATTGTGAGTTCGGCGACTTCAAGGAGTTCATGCGGCTGCGCATGCGCTTGAGCGACTTGGAAAAGAACGAACGACGCAAACTCAAGCACGAGGTGTTCCGCACGCAGAAGGCGCGAAGCGAAGCGTTCAAAGACCTTGACAGGCGTATCGCGGAGCTTCGCGAAGAAGACAGGGACCATCCCTGCCGCAAATGCCCCGATATTCAGAAGCATCTCAAATGGGGGCATCGGTGGGCGCGTGAAATGCGTGAATTGGAACGTGTGCAGCACCGCTACGATTCACGCACCGGCTCCGTGGCACGTCAATTCGACCGCATCTGCAATGTGCTGAACGAGCTCGGATACCTCGATCGGCTTGATGAAGGCGCAAAAGAACATATCGATTACCGGCTTACCGAACGTGGACAGCTGTTGCGGCACTTGTACAGCGAGCTTGATTTGGTGCTTGCCCAGGCGATCGATGATGGCGCGTTCGACGGACTCGATGCGACGGAGCTGGCCAGCGCCGTCATGTCGTTGATTTACGAGCCACGCAGAGGCAGCGGGGGAGAGCCGCGCCATTATCCCGGAGGAATGCAGGGGAACGTCGCCGTCTGTGCGGCGCAGCTCAAAGGCGTACACGCGTCGATTGCCATGCTGTGTGAGGACTATGCCCTCGACGAGCCGCGCCAACTTGATTTCGGCATCACCGATGTCGTCTACGAATGGGCTCAGGGCGAAAGCCTGTCGCGTGTGCTGTACGGCACCGATTTGACCGGCGGCGATTTCGTACGCGGATGCAAACGTCTCGCCGACGTGTTGCAGCAGATCGCCGTGGCCGGACCATACCTGGGTAAACGCGCCGAAACGCTCGCTCCGATCGCGAAACAGGCGTACGAGAACGTCAACCGTGGCATCGTCGCCTATTCAGGTGTCGACTGAGCATGTGCGCAATCGGGAGATCGGTTTTCGCGGACGCCGGGAATAAGTGACACGTCCGAAGTGTTTTGTAGCTTAGAGTAAGCAGATAATCAAGGAGGCAAAAGCAATATGGCGGAACGTAGCCTGCGAGGCATGAGCATCGGTGCGAAGTCGCTTGAATCCGATGACAATGTGGATTTTGCGGCGCGAACCGACGTCGCATACGTGTGTCCGAAAGGCCATCGTACGATTCTGCCGTTCGCTGAGGGCGCAGAATTCCCAGATGAGTGGGAGTGCCGCTGCGGCGCCGTCGCGCACCGTGAAGGAGACAATGACGACGAGGCTGATGAAATCGCCAAGCCGACACGCACGCACTGGGACATGCTCATGGAACGTCGTACCGAAGACGAACTGAAGGCTTTGCTGGAGAAGCGTCTGCAAATGCATCGTGACGGATGGTTCCCGGACTACGAGTGACCTGCAGTTGAACGACACTTGAACGAATGCCCGGTCATTGAGACCGGGCATAATTGTTTCTGTCATCAATTCTTATAGCACACAACCAAGGGGAGAATCAGATCCATGTCCGAACATCCGAAGAAAGTCGTTCTGCTTGACCTCGATGGCACACTGACGAAATCCGATCCAGGAATCATTGGCTGCGTTGTCAAGGCGTTCGAAGAGATGGGATATCCGGTGCCGGACGATGCCGAATTGCATCGTTTCATTGGACCGGCCATCAGCGAATCGATGCAACGCAACGGCATTCCGGATGACAAGCTTGACGAAGGCGTGAGGATTTACCGCAAGTATTACGCCGACGAGGCCGTGTTCGACGACCCGAACAATCCCGGACAGAAAGTCCCCGGCCGTCTGAACAACACGATTTACCAAGGTATTCCGGAGCAGCTCGCCAAACTGCGTGCCGACGGATACTATCTGGCGATTGCCAGCTGCAAGCCGCAATACCAATGCATTCCGATTTGCGAGCATTTCCACTTGGACACCATGGTCGACGGCATCTACGGTGCCAGCGAGGACAATTCCCGTCTTGACAAGGACCAAGTGATCCGTTGGGCTTTCCAGCACATCGATTTCGACGAGAACGCAGGAGACAAGGCACTGATGGTCGGTGACCGTTGGACCGATGCCGACGGCGCCAAGGCGTGCGGTTTGGACTGCCTCGGCTGTGGCTGGGGCTATGCGGAGCCCGGAGAGCTCAAAGCCCATGGCGCATACCGTATTCTGGATTCGGTAGATGAACTCGCGCAGGCCGTCGAGGAGTATTTCGCCTGAGTCCGTAAACGGAAACGCTGTAGGCCAGTTACGTGGTTGCTGTCGCAATATCGTGGCAGCAACCACGTTTTTATTTATTGAGTGACGGAGGCCGTTATGTCAGAACCGCGTGTTTGACGCTTCCTCAAGCCTGGAAAAACGCCATTCCTGAAAAGCCGATAATGTACGTTATGTCAGATTTCTATTTGACGGCCTGATTGAGCTTCCGCTCCATCTCGCTGTGCATGCCGTTTCGGGCCTGAAGATACATGAAAACAAGTTCCGCTGCGATCAGCATGACCATCACCGCAGCCGACGGCCATCCGACATGTTCGTAGAAACGCCGGAACTTCGCCGAGAAATCCGACCTGAACATCGCATATACCGGATATGGCAACGCGCCAATGACCAATGAGGTGAAATGCAGCGCGATGATCGACCAACGCACCGGATGCACATCGCGGTGTTTTTTGGAAAACAGATTGCCTCGAATCGCAGTAATCGAACAAATGTTCACTGCGATGACGGCGGCTATGATCCACAACAGTGCCGGCAGAATATCAAGCATGCGCTACTCCCCTGCGGGTTATATCGTTCGAATGTTCCGGGCTGAATCGTACCAATTGTATGCGATCAGGCTGCTGCGCGGGATTTGCGCCGCGATTCCAGCTTCTTTCTCATACGTATCGCGGCAATGTCGTCGATTGGCCTATTGGTGTCTGTCGATGCCGGCGTCTTCGTCAAATCGACATATTCCTCATGTTCTAGAGCCTCTTTGATCTGATGCCATAGCGATCCGACGGACACCCCGAACACAGCTCTGCCGCTTTGTAGCAGAGCCACCATCTGTTCGCTGTCCGTGCACTCATGCACATTCTGCCCATCGCACATGATGGTGATGCCGGCCAACTGTTCGGGCGTGCGCTGCGCGAGGAAGCCGATGGCGGTGGTCACGTTCTGCAGGTTGATTCCGGCATCCAGCAATCTTTTGGAAACGGCAAGAATCACCACATCTTTGAACGAATACAATCTGCGTGAGCCGGATCCGTGCGACGGGGTGATGGATGGTTCCACTATCTGTTTACGCGCCCAATAGTCAAGCTGGCGGTACGTGATACCCGCCACTTTTGACGCGACCGTACCACGATAGCCCCGTGTGACGGGCTGCGCGTCCGCGGAGGGGAACAACTCCCCCTGCACCGCGTGCGACACGTGCAGATGCAACCGCATTGTTGGTTCTGCCTCGCCGTCCATTGTCTTCTCCTACACGCCATAAAACAATCGCCTATGAGCTTCCATTCGGAGCCCATAGGCGATTGAAGGAAAACCGTTACTCACAGTTTATCCCGCATCGGGCGTTTCATTAGGCAATGATGGCCTTGTTGGTGAAATATACGAGTCGGAACTTGCCCAAAATGATTTCGTCGCCGTTCTTCAGTTCCTGGCTATCCACTCGTTGACGGTTCACGTATGTGCCGTTCAGGCTGCCGGCGTCAATCACCGAATACTTTCCGTTAATCCTGCGGAACACCGCGTGCGTGCGGGAGACGGTGGAATCGTCCAGCAGGATGTCGGAACTCGGGTCGCGTCCCACGGTGATCTCGTCCTCGTCGAGGAGATAACGCGAGCCGGACACCGCTCCCCTGGTGGAAATCAGGAGCGCCGTGCCGTCGGCCAGACGCATGATCGTATTGAGGTCCTCCTTCGTCAGAGGACGGTCTCCGGTGGAAGTAACCGGTACAGTGATAGCAGGAAGACCAATGATGGTCGTTTCGCCTGCGCTTGGAATCGGATCAGTCATAGCTGTCATTCTACCCTCTCCCCTTGCAATTGGCCGGTATTGTGGCCGGCATGGTCACGAATCATACACTGTGAACGGTATTTACCGTTCGTTCTTGTCGATGATGGATACGAATTCGTCCTTCGGCAGCATGTCATCGTAGCTGCGCCAGCGTCGTTCCAGTTCGCGGTTCGCCTCATCGTGTTGTTTCTGCCCCAGCTCGGCGTACGCTTTCAATTCGTTGGGGCCCATATCCTTAACCGGTTGGTTGAGGTTCAATTGTCTCTCGTTCACAATAGGCAATTGTAGCCGCTTGCCGGGGAACAAAAAGCCTGGAACGCTTTTAATCGCGTTCCAGGCTTTTTCAAGAAGGATTCAGTGTGTGGTGTCCAAATCAGCGGCGGGTGTCGATGATCTCCTGCAGAGCGCCGTTGACGGAAGAGGAGCCGGCAGCCGAAGACAGAGCGTTGATGCCGCTGACTTCGAAGCCACGCATGATTGCGGAGAAGATCTTGTTCTTGTTCATGATGTTTCCTTTTCTTGCTGGCGTGCTGTGACGCACCTTGCGTCTTGTTTGTTTTCTTTTTTGTTTACGATACTCGTTTTAGAAATGCGTTTGGCAAAAGTCATGCTTCTCTCGTTTGATTCTTTGTATTTTCATCGGCAATTCTTGTGTAATGTGGTGAATCGTTTTTCGTCGATCGCTGTTTTTGCCGGCGCGTCGATGCTTGCATTCTTATTTGACGAAGTAGCGTGAAAAGGAATGGAAACAAAAAAAACCCGGCAAAACCGAGCTGTGATAACGGTGGGTGATATAGGAATCGAACCTATGACCCCTTCCGTGTGAAGGAAGTGCGCTAGCCGCTGCGCCAATCACCCGCAAACAACAAATGTTCATTTTACGTGACATCATCGGCGAGCGCAACCATTACGGCGAGTCGCCATGCAGGCCGCGGCTACGACGAAAGCACATGACTTGAATAACGCAGACCGACACGCGATAATCGACGCAACGGGGGCAAAGGAGACGTCATGACCGAACAGCAGCCGCAGGAACCCTATGGCGACCCGCAATACGAGTCATACAGGGAAGGCACGCCGACCGAGTCAGTGCCGACCATATCAATGCCGACCGAGTCGATACCCATCACAGGCGCGTCGGGCCCGACAGGAGCATCACGGCAGCGCCAGGCACCACAACCGCACACCCCATACGGATTCTCTTCAGCCACGCGGCCTCCCACATCCGGGCCGTATGCGCCCGGCCCTTTCCCGACTCCTGAAGCCCGTGCGACACAGGGCTCATACGAAGCGCCCGCCCCATGGTCCAGGACGCTCAACGGCGCATCATCGTCGGCATCATCCCCGTTCACCACAATCTTCATTCCCGGAACTTTCCGCATCATGTCCTCCAGAATCTTCATGGTAATATCGATCTCACCATACTCTGACGGCACTTTCCAGCGACGGTCTTTTGCAATACGATCCTTACGGATATAGTTGGTAGCCACACTGAAGTTATAATAATGATCGGTCGCTTTCTTCGGGTTTTCTGCATAGTCCTCACGGAATTTCGCGATCACCTGTGCCGGACGCGGGGTCAGACAGTTCATCAGCTTTGTATCAAACAAATCTCTGGATACGATTCCACCATCCTCCAGTACACCGCTCTCCAATGCTTCATCCAGAAGATGCCCCAATGTATCTGCCAGATCGATCTCTGTGCCGACTTCTTCGGCTGTCGGTGCCTCATAATCATCTTTTTTCATTACTTCAAGAATCTGGTTCGTACTGTAAATCCGCTCCTCCTCCGGGATCAGACCGGACTCAATTCCGTACTGTACCAGTCTTGCCACATATAAATCAGACATTTCGTATGTTCCTCCTCCTATCACACAGCAGTAAGAATGCCGAAGGCATTCCTGCATTATGCTAATACTCTTCCGCCGTCACCGATTTCTACTACATAGAAATCAGCCGCATAACCGATTTTCTCCAGATATGCTTTTCCTACATTTTCAATAAATTTATCTACGCAGTCTGTTTTTACAATACTTACGGTACAACCACCGAAGCCTGCTCCGGTCATACGGGAACCGATAACGCCTTCCTGCTCCCATGCATTCTCTACCAATGTATCCAACTCAATGCCGGTTACTTCGTAATCGTCACGGAGGGATACATGAGATGCGTTCATCAGTTTTCCGAATTCTTCCAGATTACCTGCTTTCAGGGCATCTACTGCTTTTAATGTACGCTGATTCTCATAAACGGCATGTTTTGCACGACGCTGACGTACTTCACTCTTGATCAGATCTTTGTTTGCCTCAAACTCTTCCTCAGAAAGTTCACCAAGTGCTTTGATGTCCAGTTTTGTCTGAAGTTCTGCCAGAGCCTCCTCGCACTCTGCACGGCGCTCATTGTATTTGGAATCGCCAAGTCCGCGCTTCTTGTTGCTGCAGGCGATGACGATCTTCATGCCCTCCAGTTTGATCGGAGCATACTCGTACTCGAGGTTGCTGGTGTCAAGATAGATGGCGTTGTCTTTTTTACCCATGGAAATGGCGAACTGATCCATGATACCGCAGTTGACACCATTGAAATTATTCTCTGCGAACTGGCCGTAAAGCGCGATGTCAATGTTGGAAACGCCTTCCACTCCATACATGTCACGCAGAGCCACAGCGGTCAGCATATGTACGGAAGATGAGGAAGAAAGACCGGAAGCGTCGGGAATGGTTCCGTAGATCAGCATATCGAAACCGGTATCGATGGGATGGCCTTTTTCACCGAAGGTCCATACCATACCTACCGGATAGTTGCTCCAGCCAGCTTCTTTTCTCGGTTTCAGCTCGTCCAGAGAGCCGGTCAGAACGCCTGCCTTCGGGAAATTGACAGAGTAGAAACGCATGGTGCGGTCGGTTCTCTTGCGGAAAACGCCGAAGGTTCCGATGGTCAGAGCGCAGGGAAATACATGGCCGCCGTTGTAATCGGTATGCTCACCGATCAGGTTTACACGACCCGGTGCAAAATAGGTTTTCAGCTCTCCGCCTTCTCCATAAATCTCATTAAACTTCTGGATCAGTTCCTGTTTCATTTTTAATCCCTCCATTGATATCGTTTAATCTGGTATATAGCACAGGTGAAATCACTTCTCCTGAATACCTGCTTATTTAATCTTCTTTATTGTACCAACTTATTACCATTCTTACCAGTCCCATTTTACCTTTTTTCTCCCCGTTTCCGGTATTCCAGAGGCGTCATCCGGAACTTCTTTTTAAAGAGCCGGTTAAAATAGGACACATTAGAAAAACCCACGTCCATGGCCACAGTCAGCACGTCTTCCTGTCCCTCTGCCAGAGCCCGTGCCGCGAGAGTCAGCCGGTAATCGTTCAGATAGCTGACGAAGGGCACACCCATATGATTTTTGAAAAATTTCATGAAATGCGACTCGCTGAAACCGGAAAATTCCGCCATCTCTTTGATGCTTAAGGGCTTTCCGTAATCGACTTCGATTCTCCTGAGAATGCGTTTCATTTTATCCAGGGATTTTTCCCTGCCCTCCTCAGCCAGAGTCGGCTCCACCCGGGAAAACATAAGGAAAAAGAACTGGAAGAGCCAGCCCCTCACCGCCAGAGGATAGCCCCTGGGGCGCTGCTCTGAGAGCTCGTCCATTTTCCGGATGCACTCCAGCATCTCTTCATGATAAAGAGCGGAACCATCGATCCAGGCAGGATAGAGGAGCTTCCCGTCCCGGTAGGGCTCCAGAAATTTCGGCCCGCAGACATCGCCCTCTTTTGGAAGGAGCATTTCCAGCCGGAAAATGATATTTTCATACTCCATCCGCTCCTGCTGATACTGACGAATGCCGTGAAGCTGGCCCGGAAGAACAATAACCGCCTGTCCCGCTTCCAAAAGCCTGCTCTCCCGGTCCAGCGTCACAAGGCCCCGGCCCTTTTTCACAACGATGAACTCCATCTCCTCATGCCAGTGTACCGGAACACTGGAAAAATCAAGAGGAATCGAGCATAAATAGGTATTATATGGGAACGCTACTTCTGTATGCTTCTTGTCTTCCCTGAAAGTTTCGTATTCAAAATCCCGCATATACACCTCTCCCGTTTGACTATTTGATAGGATTGTACTATATTTGAATAGGATATCGCAAGACTTTTCCGGGTGGAACAGATATAATAGAGCCATCCGTAGAACGGCAGCGCCCTGCCGGAATCTGAAAAAGTAGGAGGAATCATCATGCAGTTGAAAAAATTTATCGAGACAACCTGTAATAAACCGATTTCCGAATGTTCCAACCAGGAGCTCTACCTGGCGCTTTTAAGCTACACCAAAGAACAGATCAAAGAAAAAGAGACACCCTGTAACGACAAAAAGAAACTCTACTATATTTCCGCCGAGTTCCTGATCGGCAAACTTCTTTCCAATAACCTCATCAACCTTGGAATCTACGATGAAGTGGCTCTCCTGCTGAAGGGCAACGGAAAGAGCCTGGCTGAGATCGAGGAAGCCGAGCCGGAACCCTCCCTTGGAAACGGGGGCTTAGGACGACTGGCAGCCTGCTTCCTGGATTCTATCGCTACTCTTGGTCTTCCGGGAGACGGCGTGGGCCTGAACTATCATCTCGGCCTTTTCAAGCAGGTATTTAAGGATCATCTCCAGAACGAGACCCCGAACCCCTGGATTGAGAAAGAGAGCTGGCTTCACAAGACCGACACCACCTACCGCATTGCCTTTGGTGGCACCACCGTTACCTCCCGCCTCTACGACATCGATGTGATCGGCTACAACAACCGCGTCAACAAGCTTCACCTTTTCGATGTGGAGTCCGTAGACGAGTCCATCGTCCGCGACGGCATCTCCTTTAATAAAGAAGACATCGCCAAAAACCTGACCCTCTTCCTCTATCCCGATGACAGCGACGAGGAAGGCCGTCTGCTCCGTATTTACCAGCAGTACTTCATGGTCAGCAACGGTGCCCGTCTGATCCTCGATGAGTGTATTGCCCGCGGAAGTAATCTTCATGACCTTCCGGACTATGCCGTAATCCAGATCAACGATACCCACCCGACCATGGTCATTCCGGAGCTGATCCGTCTTCTCATGATCAAGGGCATCACCTTCCATGAGGCAATGGATATCGTGAGCCGCACCTGCGCTTACACCAACCACACAATCCTGGCCGAGGCTCTGGAGAAATGGCCGATGAAATATCTGGAAAAAGTCGTTCCCCAGCTCACTCCGATCATCTATGCACTGGATGATATGGTACGCCGGAACTACTCCGATGAGTCCGTTTACATCATCGACAAAAACAACCTCGTACACATGGCTCACATTGATATCCATTACGGCTTCAGCATCAACGGCGTAG
>ENA-OPDD01001578-OPDD01001578.1-human-gut-metagenome-genome-assembly--contig:-NODE-1578-length-15145-cov-2.599006_pt1 | contig 15145 bp, 12 predicted proteins | sample MGYA00241574_ERZ501499 | MGnify/ENA primary metagenome ERZ501499 (study PRJEB25962, sample SAMEA2042576) | human gut metagenome | biome: human gut; feature: human-associated habitat; material: faeces...
GCACCGAACGCGCCGTGGGTGGAGGTGTGCGAGTCGCCGCACACAATGGTCATGCCCGGCTGGGTCAGACCCAGCACCGGAGCGAACGCGTGCACCACGCCCTGGTCAGCGTCGCCGAGCGGGCACAGACGCACGCCGAAATCCTTGCAGTTCTTTTCCAGCGTGCTCAGCTGCAGCGCCGAAGTCTCGTCCGGATTCGGACGGTCGATGTCGACGGTCGGCGTGTTGTGGTCTTCCGTGGCAATCAGCTGGTCGACGTGACGCGGCTTGCGTCCCGCCAGACGCAGACCTTCGAACGCCTGCGGGCTGGTCACTTCGTGCATGAGCATCAGGTCGATGTACAGCAGGTCGGGAGCCCCATCGCTACCCTTGCGTACCAAATGATCGGCCCAGACCTTCTCGGCCAATGTAGTTCCCATTGTGGGACCTCCTCAGATTTTTCCTCACTAATTTCCTCGCGGCTATTGCCTTGCCGCATTCTTCGTGCTATAAGCCTATGGGCTTGAAACGGGTTCGAGGTCCTTCATGCCGGTATATGAGATATGAACGAGGGACGAGCGCGGCAAACGCGGAAAAGTTACTTCCCGTCTTCTTACGGCATATGCGCAATCGTTGAAATTTCAGCATTTTCCCAGCTTCGCCAGCCGGTGGAAGCAAGGTAAATAATCTGCTTTACCCCAGTCGCGAACCACATACATTTTGCATTTCAATATGTGAGATGGCATAATTCAGCGTATGACTTCTTCTTCGAATACGAGCAACGCCATGCCCAAAACGCAGGCCATGAACGCCACGAACGAGGCAAACGGCAATTACGCAGCCACCCCGCAAAGCAACGAAATTCATTCCGGGGTCGGCGTGCTCGACAAGACAGTCAAGATTCTCGACGCTCTTGAATCCGGCCCAGCCACACTCGGACAGCTGGTTTCCGCGACCGGTCTGGCTCGTCCGACCGCGCATCGTCTTGCGATCGCGCTGGAACGTCACCGTTTCGTTTTGCGCGACCAGCACGGTCGTTTCGTGCTCGGATCGCGATTCGCGGAACTTGCGGCCGCAGCCGGCGAGGACCGCCTGTTGACCGCCGCCGCGCCGATTCTGCAGACCCTGCTCGACCGCACCGGCGAATCCGCGCAGATCTACCGCCGTCAGGGCGATCAGCGCGTCTGCATCGCAGCCGTCGAGCGCGCGTCCGGCCTGCGAGATTCCATTCCGGTTGGTGCGATGCTGTCCATGGAAGCCGGTTCCGCAGCCCAGATTCTGCTGGCTTGGGAGGATTCCGAACGCCTGCATCAGGGTCTTCGCCACGCCAAGTTCACTGCGGCCAAGCTCACCGCCGTCCGCAAGCGCGGCTGGGCCGAGTCGATCAATGAACGCGATGAGGGCGTGTGTTCGATTTCCGCGCCGATTCGCAACGCGTCCGGCCAGGTGATCGCCGCCATTTCGATTTCCGGCCCGAATGGCCGTATGGGCGCCAATCCCGGCCGCCGTTACGCGCCGCTGGTCATGGCCGCCGGCAAGTATCTGACCGACGCGCTGATCAAGGCGTCTTCCGGCCGCTGACAGGTCCGCGACCAGTCGCATACGTAACGTAAAAGCTGACGATGGAAAGTTCCCATCGTCAGCTTTTTTGTATTCATTTCAAAGCTAAAAGTCGGGAAAAGGAATAGTCACCGCCGGAAAGGCTACCGGCGGAACGACTAGTCAACAAACAGCTACCGGTGAAACAGCGAGACCAGCTTGTTCCACGTCTTGCTCCACCACGTCGGCCTGTGGAGCAGGTCCATGCCTTCCGAATCGGGCTTCGATTCGCTGGTCATGCCGTAGGCGTAGGCCTTGCCCGCGCTGGGTTTGCCCACCAGCTCGTCGTATTCCAACAGCTGCGTGCGCGGCTCGTACGGGTGGCGGATGTCGAATTCGAACAGTCGAGCGGCACGCTTGGCCGGCACCGGGCCGTATGAGCCAAAACCGCTGGTCGGCGAGGCGACCATCATCATCTGCCGGTCACCGTCGGTTCCGACCGGCACGGAACCGACGAAGGCGTTGCGGTGGTCGTGCCCGGCGGAAATCGCAAAATATCCCGCCTTGTCAAGGATTGCGAATTCGCCGCTGTCGGCATCCGGGCAGCTGACGCCCTCCCCCAGATAGCTTCCGGGCTGCGTTTTGTCTTCGTTGAGCACGAAATGCCGCCCCGCGAAGTTGCGGTATCCTTCAATCGCGCGCGCAGCGGTGGCCGCGACCGGCTTGAGCAGGCGATAATACTGTTCGATCGGGAAATGCTGGAACACCATGCATGGCAACGTGGACAGCGTCTTATGCGGTTCGTGCGGCAATTCCTGCGCGTCTTGCCGATCTTGCTGCGATTGGGGCGATTGCTGGTATTGCGATTGCGCCGCCATCAGCCCCGGCGCATCCGCCAGGAAGCGCAGCGCGGCTTCCGACGGGCTTCCGTAGCCGCCGGAACGCGCGTAATCGCCCGAATCCAGCAAGACCAAGCCCAACACGTCATACGTGCGATCGACGTCCGTCACCGACAACGCGAATGTGCCGGGCGCGCACGCGATCACGGGCTGTTCCGGCAATCCGAAGTCCTGTTCCATATCACCGACATCATGTTTCACACCATGTTTCACGGCGATGCCCGTCGTGCCGTCGGCAGCGCGTTCCGGATTGATACACCCTGGGAATTCGCGGCAGATGCTTTCGATCTCGGCATTGTCGAGCCCGCACTGGAAGTCATGGTTGCCGAACGTCACAGCCCACGGCACGCCGCGGTCGGCAAGCGGGTGGACCAGTTGTTCGATGGTGGCTCGCACCAATTCGCGGGTGTGTTCCAATGCGGCCGCATAGCGTTCCCCGGACGCTTCGGACGATGCGGATGCCGGACGCGCGTCCCAGCGACGCTTGCGGAAGGTCAGCGCGTATGCGGAATCATATCCGGCGATCTGGTTGCCGTTGAAAATAACAAGATCGGGGCGTGTGGCGTCAAGCGAGGCCTCGATGAGGCTGATGGTGTCTTTACTGACTTTCGGCCCGTCTTGGATGTCGGCGAATTGCAATACGCGGAATTTGCCGGACTGGTGGAATTGCAGGCGGCCGAGCCGTGCGGATACGGAAAGCGGCCGACGGTCCCCCTCTTCCGCTGGTTGGATGCGCGGGCGCGTGGCTTTGGCGGCATGCTGCAATTCGGTCATACTTCTAGGGTAATGCAACATTGGGCGATTACATGTGCGATTCACGCAGGGCGTCAGCAGATTGCGCTGCCACATCGCATCCGGCAAAATCCATCAACCCACCGCCCAAAGCGACGTGAACAGACAGGTGCGAAAAACAAAAAACCCTCGCATCTGCGAGGGCTCATTGGCTGGGATGCCTGGACTCGAACCAAGAATGGCTGAACCAGAATCAGCTGTGTTGCCAATTACACCACATCCCAATTTGGCAGGCGTGGCAACTTCGAAAAGTTGTCCGTCGTACCCCCGACCGGATTTGAACCGGTGTTGGCGCCGTGAGAGGGCGTAGTCCTAGACCGCTAGACGATGGGGGCTTGAGTTATCCGCTGTGCGGCGTGCCGCGCAACAGATGAAAACTATACGGCAATATCCAGCCCACCGCAACTCACGGCGTGTCGCGAGGATTTCCAACGGTTTGGGGACGGGCTCTTGACCACCGACGAAATCCGATAGACTCCAAAATATCCCAACCAATCCAGTCAACAAAAGCGTTATGCGGTAGCATCGAACGAGACGGCACGATGCAGATACGTTAGGCTGCATCTCCACCGACCATCATCGAGGATGGCGAAACGGCTCACGTCAATTGAGCCACAAAGACTGTCAAAAAACCTTATATTGCAACGATATAAGACATGCACTGACGGATTATCACGAATCCTACTGATGAATTATCAGACACTGTATTGATGAAATTGCAAATGAGGCAATGATGATACCAAGGACCATCGCGCAAGAGCTCACCCCGATGCTGTCATGGTTCCCGGTCGTCTCAGTGACAGGGCCACGTCAAAGCGGCAAATCCACGCTCATCAAAAACATGCTGCCCGATTACGAATACGTCAATCTTGAAGACGAAACCACCCGCATGAGGAGGCGATTCAGCCGGAACCCGACCTCACCGCGGACGAATTCATGTTCCGCGGCGGCTATCCTCACCTCTATGACGCGTCAACGCCGAACGACATCTATTTCCACGACAATGGCCTGCTCAACTATCTTCTCGGGATTCATTCTGCGGAAGAGCTGCTGAACGACCCCAAGCGCGGTGATGTGTTCGAGAATCTCATCATTTCGCAAACCGTGAAGCGATACCTCAACAAGAACAAAGACGGCGAGCTGTACTTCTACCGCGATACCAACCAGAGCGAAATCGACCTCGTAGACGCTACGCAGCGCCGTAGCCCCACCCTCATAGAGATCAAATCGAGAATGACTCCGCGACCAGATTTCTTCAGGCATCTCGCCACCGTCGAGGAAGAACTGGGCGTGCCGGTCGATCGCAGAATCGTCGTGTATCGAGGAACAGAAAACTTCACGGGTAAGAAGGAGGTATGTTACGGCGGAGCGTTATTTGGGGCGGTAAATCAGCGGAGGAGTTCTGCCCACCTGATCGGCGGAGACTCCCCCAGTCGCTTCGTGACACCCCTGCGGGGGCAGTATTGTCTACTCGTATGTCGGCTCGCCTTCGATTACGAACGACACCTCCGTTCGCTTCACGGCTCAGCCCGCCAGCGGAGGCGCAAACTCCGCAGATAGCAGACGGCGGGCGGCGTCTTGCGACAGCCGTCCGCCGGATTCCGCATGCGCACAAGCGCTGCGTTACATCACAGGTGCTCGCGCAGGCCCTTCAGTCGAGCGATGGTGAGCGGCTTGCCGACGATCTCCATCGACTCGAACAGCGGCGGGGAGACGCGACGGCCGGATATGGCCACGCGAACCGGGCCGAAGGCGAGACGCGGCTTGTACCCGCCATCCTCCACGAGTGCCTTGTTCAGGGTCTCGTGCAGGTTGTCGGCCTTCCAATCGGCCTCGTCCACGCCCTCAAGCGCGGCGACGGCGGCATCGAGCACGTCGGCGGCGGAGTCCTTGAGCTGCTTCCTGGCATCGTCCGCAGGCTCCAGGTACTCCTCGGTGGACAGCAGGGAGCCGACCATGCCGGCCACTTCGCCCAGCAGGCGCACGCGCGGCTGGATCAGCGGAGCGGAGGCGGTCAGGACGACCTTCTCGCGGTCGGTCAGCGCATCCCAATTGTCGGCCGAGACCACACCGTCGCGGTGCAGGTACGGCACGGAACGGTTGAGGAAGTCCTGCGGCTCAAGCATGCGGATGTGCTCGGCGTTGATGGAGATGGCCTTGTCGATGTCGAAGCGGGCCGGGTTGGCCTTCACGTCGCGCACGTCGAACTTGGCGATCATCTCGTCCATGGAGAACACGTCGCGGTCGGGGGCGATGGACCAGCCCAGCAGCGCCAGGTAGTTCAGCAGGCCCTCACGGATGAAGCCGTTGTCACGGTGCAGGAACAGGTTGGATTCCGGATCGCGCTTGGACAGCTTCTTGTTGCCCTGGCCCATGACGTACGGCATGTGGCCGAACAGCGGCATTTCCTTGGCCACGCCCAGCTCGATCAGGTAACGGTACAGCACGATCTGACGCGGGGTGGAGCTCAGCAGATCCTCGCCGCGCAGCACCACGTTGATGCGCATCATGGCGTCGTCGACCGGGTTGGTCAGCGTGTACAGCGGGTCGCCGTTCGGACGCACGATCACGTAATCCGGCACGGAACCGGCCTTGAATTCGATGCGACCGCGGATAAGGTCGTCGAAAGCGACGTCCTCGTCGGGCATGCGGATACGCAGGGCCGGCTTGCGGCCTTCCGCGCGGAACGCGGCCTTCTGCTCTTCGGTGAGGTTGCGATCGTAGCCGTCATAGCCGAAAGCCTTCGGACGGCCGGCGGCCACGTTGCGGGCCTCGATCTCCTCAGGAGTGGAGAAGGATTCGTAGGCGTAGCCGGCTTCGAGCAGCTTGGCTGCGACGTCCTTATAGATGTCGCCACGCTCGGACTGGCGGTACGGGCCGTCCGGGCCACCCACGTTGATGCCTTCATCCCAGTCGATGCCCAGCCAATTCAGGGCCTCGATGATCTGGTTGTAGCTTTCCTCGGAGTCGCGCTGGGCGTCCGTATCCTCGATACGGAACACGAACGTGCCCTTGGTGTGGCGGGCCTCAGCCCAGTTGAACAGTGCGGTGCGGACCATGCCGACGTGCGGAATGCCGGTCGGGGACGGGCAGAAACGCACACGAACGTTTTCAGGAAGTTCCGGTTTGGTATTTTCAACTTCAGTCATAGGCTCCATTGTGCCGCGCAAACCGGACGTGCCACGACCCAATCGCCGTTTTTCTTCCGCAGCGTTCCATACTGCAATATTTTTCCCTATCTTCACATCGGCAAAGGAGTAATGTATGAAGCGACTTTCTTTATTCTTTAGTCACCGTTTTGTGAAAGGGCACTCTAATGACGGACCCCAACCAATACAATCCGCAGGTGCCGCAGCCGGCAGCGCAGTATGGCCAGACTCCTGCCCCTGACTACGGCCAGACGGCACCGCAGTACGGCACGCCGGATTACGGGCAGGCGCAGGCGCCCCAGTACGCCGCCCCGGACTACAACCAGGCACCTCAGTATGGTCAGGCTCCGCAGTACGGCCAAGCACCGCAACCGCAATACAACCAGGCTCCGCAGTACGCTCAGGCCCCTCAATATGGACAGGCCCCTCAGTACGGCCAGGCTCCAGCCGCGAATTACGGGCAGCCGGCACCGCAACCGCAGTCGGGCAATAGCTTCTTCGCATTGACCGCGCCGCTTGACATGCCCGCATATGGCTGCAACCTGGGCGAGGCGATCGTCCGTTTCTTCAAGAAGTACGCGGTGTTCAAGGGCCGCGCCTCGCGTAGCGAGTTCTGGTGGTGGTTCCTCACCTATACCGTCGTCACTTTCGTGTTGAGTCTCGTGTTCCGCACGTTGAGGAATCTCACCGATTCCGGCGTGATCGCCACCGTCGGAGACTCGTTCTCCTCCATTTGGGGACTCGTCGTGCTTGTGCCGACCATCGCGCTTGGCGTACGTCGTCTGCATGACATCAACATGCGTGGCACCGTGCTGGCCATCATCTACGCGGTACAGGCGGCCGCCGGAATCTTCTTCGCCATCGGTCTGATCCTCATCATCGGCAGCAGTCTTTCGTTCAGGTCGTTGGAGGCGGGCAACAGCGTCAGCATCGGCGGCGTTGTCCTGCTGATCCTCGGCGTGCTGGCCTTCATTGCCAGCGGTGTGTTCTACTTTGTGCTGATGGCCCGCGATTCCAATCCGGAAGGCGCGCGTTTCGACGCTCCTACGGCTTCCAACGCATGGGCTCCCGCCACGGGCGAGGCTCCGGCAGACCCGTATGCGGCGCAGGCCACCTCGTACGGCAACGTCCCGCTGCCGGAGGACTACCACTTCACCCCCATCACCGGCCACGCCGTACACGGCACCAGCGACTCCGGCCGATTCGTACACAGCTCCGGCACCGCAGTATGACGCCGCGCAGCAGCACGCCGCGCCGCAATACGCCGCACCTCAGCAGAATCCGCTGGCGGAGGCTTCGTCCGTACCATCTATGCCTCCGATGCCGGCTGTTCCGACCATGCCTCCGACACCGTCCATTCCGCCGATGCCGGAAGTGCCGGCCCAGTTCCAGCATCCGCACGAGCAGCCGAATACCGACGCTCCGGCGGATTCGGACGCTTCGGCAGTACCGAATGATCCGGCGAACGGCACCGATCAGCAGCTCTGATTTCGCTCTGATCCCCGCCTTATCGCCACACAAAACGTGGCACACCATAACGAATAACGAATAATCCCGGTATCCTGTGCAATCGCAGGATACCGGGATTATTCGTTTCAGATCATTCGTTACGGGTAGTGACGTCGTTGCGGATGTAACGCGTGGGATAGGCGACGGCCACGCGCAATTCGAGCGCAAGCACAAGCGCACGCAACGCAAGTACACGCAAAGCCTTCACCGTCAGACGTCACACGACCGCCCGCAACACTTATTCCTCGGTCGGCTCCGAACCGGCCTCTTCCGACGAGTCCGAATCCTCAGACAAATTCGAGTCTGCAGACGAATCCAAATCCGCGTCGGAAGCCGCGTTATCGCCATCGCTCGTCAAATTGTATTTCTTTGCGAGCGCTTCCCTGCTTTTGCGCTCGTCCTCGTCTTTGGCGTCCTGTTCGGCCTGCTTCGGGTCCCACTCCAGGAACCTCATATGCCGCAGCCATTCCTGCCCCGCGAAGAAAGCGAGGTACTTGACGGTGGTGGAGAACGTCAGCGGGTTGAACGAGCTGTCGAACACCGACTGGGGCCGTCCGAACTGGCGGGCGGTGTCACGCAGACCAAACAGGTTGATGAGCTGTTCGGCGTTGATGAAAGTGGGCGGAATCGACAGCTGGTTACGCATGGCGTTGACGAACAGCAGCACCGGCAGCACGCGGATGGCCTGCTCCTGCGAATCGTCGGTGCCATAGCACATGAGGTTTATCAGCGCGTCGAGAACCGTCATCGAGGCGAGGTAGCGTCTTGCGAATTCGTTGCGGTCCACCGTGGCCGACTGGCAGATGCCGACGTTTTCCGCCACGTCATCGTCGACTTCGAATCCGGAGGCGCTGCGCATAGTGCGTGAGAGGTTCTCCATGAGGTCTTGGATTTCCTTTTCGATTCGGGTCTCCACGTCGATGCCGAGTATTCTGGCGGTTTCCATGAACAGTTCGATGCCGTCGACCCCGTGGTAGGAGGCCATCACGTCATAGGCGTGGTTGGCGTCCATCAGCGTGCGGATGATTTCCGGATCGACGCCGGGAAGCACATCCATGCCTTCGTATACGGCTTCCGCAACCGACTGGTCGACTTCTTCGGAGCGTTTCAGCAGCACCTGCGTCATCATGCCGGAGAACATCACCTGCAGGTTCTCCGCATATTTGACATCGTTTTCCAGTTCCTGGTTCGTTTGCAACGGCCACATCTTGACCAGATCGACACCGTAGTCAACTGCCATGGAGACCACATGCGAGCCGTACATCGAGTCGACGACCTTCTGGTCGTATACAAAAGACATACTTTCTCCTTGTATATCGTGCGGCCGGCCCGAACCGCAGTCATCCCCGACCGCGATTGAGCCACCGCATGTTTTGGTTCACATTATTCGACGTCCGCCGCCGGATCGGCGTACGTAATGGACATTATTTTCCCGGTATTGCAATCGTAAGTGATGGAGGTGATAGAAGCGAGCGCGGTGTGGCGCAACAGCATGTTGTGTTCGGGGTGCCCCGTTTCCAGCATGTGCCGGTAGCTCCAAATCGGCGATTCGTGGCTGACCACCACGATCTGTTTGCCGGGATATTCCGCCACTTTCTCCAAGGCGAAGTCCTGCATGCGATGCGCGATCGACTGGTAGCTTTCGCCCCAGCTCGGCTTCCACAGGTTGCGTACCAGCTTCCAGTTGCCGTTCTTCCACAGCGCGCCTTCGCCGAAGCCGATGCGCTTGCCGCGAAATTCGTTGCGCGCTTCGATGAGGCGTTCGTCCGTCTGCAGCTCCAGCGGTTCCTCGCCGCGCAGTCCACGTACCGAATTCAGCGATTCGAGGATCTCCCCCGCCGTTTCGCGCGTGCGTTCCAGCGGCGACGAGTAGACGGCGGATACGGTGTTCAGTTGCGGGCTGACCGCGATGTAATGCGCGGTGGCCTGCGCCATGCGCACGCCCACGTCGGACAGGTGGAAACCGGGCAGCCGCTCGTACAGCAGGTGCCCGGGGTTCTCCACTTTGCCGTGGCGCACGAAATGGATGGTTGTCGCCGGCATATTGGCCGCCTTTCTTGCGTTTCGGACCTGCCGGCCACGTGCTGGCTCAGCACGTTTCGCCGGTCGCCGGCCCTGTGAAAAAAATTCGTCGATTCGAATATTGGTTCCTGCCCTAATGTACCGCGTGTCACGACGGTACCTGCGCATAAAGTTGCCTTGGTCAACAAAGACACACAAACAACACGCACCATCCCACCTTTCTCCCCGTGTGCGGCATGTCAAACATGTCACTCGATTGACGTGTTCGGACGGCTGGGGCAGCGAGCTGGTATCGGAAGCGGTTAACCAATAATTCAGGAGAACCACCACCATCAGTCCGCACGCGACGCAAAGCTGCGGACGTCACGAGCGAAACCGTGAGCGGAAAGGAGCGGCAAGCATGACCAACAATGTCCTCGTCGGCGTCAAAGACATCGGCCAACGTCTTTTCGGAGGGTATGCGGAGCTGCTTCGCATACCACATACCGCACGATTCTCAATCGGATCGGTAATCGCCTGCATGCCGTTCCCGATGGTCGGCATGACGATCACGATTTCCGTGCAGCACTACTACGGCAACTACTCGCTTGCCGGCGCGTTGACCGCAGTGCAGGCGATCGCGCTGGCCGTGACCAGCCCGGTGCTCGGCAAGCTGGTAGACAAGTTCGGCCAACGGCAGGGGTCGATTCCGACAATCATCGTGTGGATGGTCGCCGCGGTTGCGCTGGTGTCCTGCATCACCGCCCGCGTGCCGTCGTGGATTCTGTTCTGCATCGTGCCGTTCATGGCCGCGATTCCGCCGTGGGGCGCGATGAGCCGTCAACGTTGGACCACGCTGCTGAAGGGCGATGCGGAGAGAACGAACCGCGCACTGTCCCTATCAGGCGTGTTCGACGAGTGCATGTGGGTGATCGGCAATCCTCTGGCATCCACCTTGGCCGTAATTTCAGGTCTGCTGGCGTTCTCATTCACCGGCATGTGCGTGGTGGTCGGCGCGTTGATGTTCCTGACGGAGCTAACCACCGAACCGAAGTCGCAGACGCAGCTGGCACGCGAGGCCGGTATGACGCGTAAGGAGTACCGTGAGCGCGAAACGGCCCGTTCCAAGGCTTTGCAGGCCGAAGCTGCGGTGGAGTACGCGCGTGACAAAGCACGTTCGGAAGGCAAGACGGCCGCCGAAGTGTGCGCCGTGATGCAGAAGGCCGAAGCGGATGTGAAGGCCGGCCGCAAGGAGTCGATTTGGGGTCCGGGCCTGATCGCGGTGTGTGTGACGTGGTTCGGTTTGGGCGCGTTCCAGTCGGCCGCAGGCATTTCGATCGTCGCCTTCGCCACGGAGGCGCATATGAAGCAGTTCACCGGTTTCGTATTCGCCTGCTTCTCGTTCAGCTCTCTGATCGGCGCGCTCGTGTATGGCGCGAAGAATTGGACGATTCCACTGTGGAAGCGTTTCTACTTCTGTCTTGCGGTGGTGAATCTTGGAATCGGTTCGTTCATGTTCGCCAAGCATTTGTGGGTGATCATGATCATCTACCTGTGCATCGGCGTCTGCCAGGCTCCGACGTGGGTGAACGGCAACCAGCTGATGCTGCACCTGGTTCCGCCCACACGTTTCACGGAGGGTATGGCTTGGATGGGCGCAATGAATTCGATCGGCGGTTCGGTCGGTTCCGCGATCGCCGGACAGTTCATCGACCGCATGGGCTCGCGGGGCGGTTTCATTGTGGTGACGGCGTTGGCGTTGACGTCGCTGGCGATCGCCATGCTTGGATTCAAGCAGATCAAGGATTCCACCGAACAGCCGATGCTTACTTCCGTCAGCGTGTGATTGCGCGCGTTCGGCTTGCGCACGTTCGGCTTGCGTGAGCCAGAACGTAAGCCGAGTGGCGGAATCGCAACATCAATCAAAAAAGCGCACCTGAATCGCAATACTTCGATTCGGGCGCGCTTTTGTATACGTAACGCTGTGACGGACGCCGTAGCGGCTTACTTCGGCCAGCCCTTCGGCGTATGTTCCAGCGACCACACGCCCAGCTTGTGCGAGAAACTGTTCTCCCACTTGGCCTCCAGCTCCTCCGGGCTCAGGCGGTTTTCCTTCTTCTTCAGACGGTTCGTGGCGTTGGTATGCGTATCGTCCAACAACCACTTGCGTGTCACGAAGTTCCACACCATCACCACGGCGGTGGCGATAAGCTTGCCCACGTTGGTACGGATCAGATATTCGGCGCTTTGAGAGACATACGCATCATGGTTCATGCCGTACGTGGAGATCCAGATGATGGCGTCGTTCATAAACAGGCCGATCACCGCGCCGACCACGAAGATGACGATCTCCATCCAGCGAGCCATGTCCTCACGATGCTTGAACACCATCTTCATGCTGGCGACATAGTTGAAGATCAACGAGATGATAAACGAGATGGTGGCGGCGAGCACGTTGTGCATGTGGAAGGCGCCGACGAGAATGTTTAGAATACCCCAGTCGATGATGAAGGCGATCACACCCACAATGCCGAATTTCATAAGCTGTTCAATCAGTTTTCTCACACGGGATATTTAACACTCGCGCGCAGACCACCTAAACTTGGGTAACGAAGAACAATATATTTCAACGATTGCAAGGAGCAGCAATGCCAGTCATCCACACGCACGTTTCCGTATCCACCACCCCTGGGCAGCGCGAGGCGCTGAAGACGGCCTACGGCAAGGCGATTTCTGCCGTTCCCGGCAAGTCTGAAGGCTGGCTGATGTGCCCGTTCGAAGACAATATGCCGATTTATTTCGGCGGTGACGATTCCAAGCCGGCCGCATACGTGGAAGTGAATGTGTTCGGCCGTTCCGTGCCGGGTTCCGCCTGGGAGAAGCTGACGGAGCAGATCATGGCCGCGCTGGGCAAGGAGCTGGGCATTCCGGCCGACCGCACATACATCCGCTACACCGCCACGACTGACTGGGGCTGGAACGGTGGAAACTTCTGACGAAGCCCCGTTCCCTCGAGGCCTGCCCGTATGACGGACGGGCGGTTCGAAGAACGGTTTTCCCAATCTCCCCCTTCAGAACAAGGAAACCGTTTCTTTTGGTGGGACGTGATCGAAAAGGGGTGTGAGAGCCGGCAAAATCGCCAGTAATCATACCCCTTTCCTGACGCAAAGGCTTGAAAATCGCAAAACCTGCCACTCGTGAGCAAAAGCGTGCCGGCACAGAAGCCGCATCGCGTAGAAGCCGAGCAAAGCCACCGACCGGCACGATCTGTCAAATAACCGTCAAATAAAAAATCGTTGGAAAATAGCCATTCTTGACAATCAAACCACAAGAAAACGGTTTACTCATCAAATAAAACGTCGTTTGGCAATCATATGCGAAAAGCCATATGCAAAAGCCGCCGGCCCGAACAGGACCAGCGGCTTTTGCATTTAAGCCAAATCAGCGAGCGCCAGAGACGATACAACACGCATCATCTTGTAGCGCAATCACAAGCGAATCAGACGATCTTTGGCATCGGCGTGGTCAGGGACGTGGTGAGGTTCACGTGCACCAGGCCGGCGCCGGAATGCACTTCGACCTTCTTCAGCGTGACGGTGCGCTCGGCTTCCGGAGCACGATCGTTGTCGGTCATGGTGGCCGGGGACTTCACCGCGACCAAGGCAAGCGAGCCGAAATCGATGCCCGCGCTGGCGCACAGACCCTCGGCGGACTGCAGCGACTCGGCGAAACCGTCCTTCAGCACCACACGGTCGGCCGGCACGCCATACGCATGCTCGGCCACCCAACGCACGTTCTCCACCAAAGCCATGCCCTTGTGGCTGTGCGGTTCGGCCGGCATGGAGCCGTTCGTCACGGCGTCGACGAAAGCGTCGAGCTGCGGGGCGAGCGCGTCGCCGCCATCGCGGTACAGGTTGCCGATAATCGGATTGCGGAATTCCAGCTCCTTGGCCGTGGCCTTGAGCGCCGGAATCTGGTCGTCCTCGCCATCCCACAGGTTGATGAGCGGGAACGTAGGAATATCAAGACCTTCGAGTCGCTGGACGTGGAACGGGTAGCGCCATGCCAGATCCGGATCGTCACGCCACGTGGAAGCGCGGGTCACGACGATGGCTGCGGACGGCCACTGCGCGTCGTATTCGCGGCAGGCTATGTCAAGCCACTTCTGCGCGCCAGCGTCGGTACCATAGCCGGCTTCGACGATGACCACGTCATGCAGCGCGCACGCCATCTCCACGGAAACCAGCGTCGGAATGCCGATGGACACGTTGGCGAACGGGCCACCGTGCACGTACACCGGAGAGCCGTTCACGGTCTCCGTCTTGGCTGGCTTCACGGCGTCGCCGAGGATGCCGGTGATACGCCACAGGTCAACGAATTCGCCGAAGGTCACGGCCTTGCCATCCTTCGTGCCGGCGACCATCTTGGCAACGCGCTCGGAGATCTCATCCATGGAACGCGACAGCACAACGATCTGCATGAGCTCGCAGGTCGGGGTGAGCACCACACGCTCAGCCACGTCGCCCTTTCCACGGTCCACTGCGATCTGGCGCAGGGAACGGGACGGCACTTCGGAGACGCGCGGTACGAGGATGGTGTCCAGCTTGCCGTCGTCAACAGCCTTCTCCGCAAAGGAGACCAACAGGTTCTGGGCGGCCTCGATGGCTCCCATTTCACCGCACAGACCCCAGTCGATCAGCTCCGGGTGGGTCAGGGAGGCCTTGCCGCCGCCCGACGCGCCACCCTTGGAACCGGCTGCGGTGATGCCCATGCTCGGCTGGCGCAGCACGGCTGCCGCGTCGATGCCACGTTCGCGCAACGCGTCGATCAGCGCGATCGTGGTGGTGGTCTTGCCTTCGCCTGCGGGGGTGGGGTTGATGGCGGTGACGAGAATGAGCTTGGCGCGCATCTCGCTGCCCACGCCTAACTGCATGGGGTCAACCTTCGCGATATACTGCCCATAGGGGCTGATGGCGCCCTCGGGAATGCCCGCTTTTTCCGCAATCTCCTGAATCCGCTTCGGCTGTGCAGCCTGTGCAATCTCCAAATCCGTCGGCATGATGATGATCCTCCTGATTTTTTCCGCATGAAATTCAGCTATCCTACATTATTATACTGAATTATGCCGTACATTGCAACAGTAAATCCGCAAAAAGTTTCGGATAATGACGAAAAGGGGACTGCCCGCCCGGACAATCCCCCCCTGCTCATTTCGCCTCCGCGAAGTATTCCAGCGCCTCGCGAACATCCGCAATCAGCCCGTGCCGCGCCAGCACC